>Ga0209289_100458_pt1 | contig 21414 bp, 23 predicted proteins | sample GXS110809BmetaG_FD_184121 | JGI IMG/M metagenome (GOLD analysis project Ga0209289, IMG submission 184121) | Hot spring microbial communities from Gongxiaoshe hot spring, China to study Microbial Dark Matter (Phase II) - GXS 110809B (SPAdes)... ...
GGCACATACTGGAACAAGTCAGCAAGTGCAATATTGGAGGGACTATTGGTAGAAATTCTTTTGTTTAGATAAATATTCAAGGCAGAATACTTTCAGGATGGCAATCGTACCAAGGTCAAAAACAACCATAAAGCAATTCTCCCAGCAAAAATCCCAAATCCTCCAACTGATCCGATGTGAGTGGAAAAGAGGTGTGATCAGAAAAGAAATGTAAAAGAGTGGGACTATATCCGATTTTCAAAGCATAAGGCGAGTGTGATTTTTCTCTTTAACAGAAGCAGAGGGAGTATAATTTGAAAGGGAAATACTTTCCAAAGGTGGGAAAGAGATGGAGAGATAGTAAATGTGATAAAGATTTACTGATTGGGAGAAACACAAGAGAGAAAAGCTTCATTACTTAGTGGATTTTTTGTTCTTATGAGAGAAGACTTACATTTATATCTCAGTAAGATGCGACAAAGCAAAATCTCAAAATTATACCAGAAAAACTCAAAAAACTAAGGAATGCAGACTAAATAAAATGAAAGATACATGATCGATGCAATATCTATAGTAATAGGAATAATAATACTTGGGTTCATAATAATAATTCATGAAGCCGGACATTTTATATTCAGTAAAATCTTCAATGTGAAGGTCCTGAAATTCTCAATTGGTTTTGGACCTGTCATAGCAAGAAAAAAAATTGGGGAAACTGAGTTTCTTTTATCATCAATACCGCTTGGGGGATATGTCTCACCTCTTGACGAAGAAAGAATAGAGGAAATCAAAAAAGTCAGGGAAAAAATGATTCAAGAAATTCAATCTAAAGGTTCATATGATCTTTTGAGCACGACAAGATCGGTAGATGAGATAATAGAAAAAAAATTCGGAATCACACAAGATGATATGACTCGTAGAACGTTTGAGAGCAAATCATATTTGGCAAAAATATTGATAGTGCTTGGTGGTCCATTATTTAATATACTCTTTGGAATATTCACAATGTATATCCTTCTTGTAATTGGAACAGAAAAACTTGGAAACACAGTTGGTGAAATCCTAAAAGATTCGCCAGCAGAAAAAGCTGGAATCACCAAAGGGGATGTAATTACTGAAATAAACGGTGTAAGGACCAGAACTTGGGATGAAATAAAGCTAAATATAATGACATCAAAAGATAAGGTAAAGCTGAAGATTCTTAGAAATGGAAATGAATTAGAATTTGAAGTTGTCCCCCAAAGAACTGGTAAAGGCAAAATAATAGGTATATCTCCAGATGTAAATAATGTAATTGAAATAAAGTATGATGCTATTAATGCGATTCCTCAAGCTTTTGTTGAGACATACAATTTTCTGGTATTGTTTGTAAGATCGTTCAGATTTCTTTTTTCAAAGGAGGGCATAGAAAGTATAGGTGGTCCAATAGCGCTGACAAAGATAACGTCTGAAGCTGCTCAAAGTGGTGTGAGAACACTGCTCGTTGTAATGTTTTTTATTTCAATAAATCTCGGAATACTTAACATTCTACCGATACCTGTATTAGATGGTGGGCACATACTCATTATATCTTTAGAAAAACTGGCGCGAAGAAAATTCTCACCTCAGGTAAAACAAGCGATTTCTCTTGCAGGAATAATTATTCTATCCGTGCTCCTTGTAATTGCTATGTTCAACGACATAAGGAACATAATCACAAAAAGATTATGAAAATATTTATAAGTGTCATTGACCCCTCAGCAAAACTATATATATCAAGAATAATTCCGTATCTTGACGGAGAAATATTCTCTACATCTGCAAAAATAGGGAGGGTGATAGCAAATCTTGATGGAATGTCGGTTGTTGGGATACCTTCTGTTAAGAATTTCTTCCTAAAGTTCATTGAGATAGCAAGTTTCCTAAATTCAACAAAGATTGATATAGGGGTTTTTTGTGATTCTCCAGATTTCAACATAATTCTTGGGATTTTATTCAGACGGATTCAAAAATCGGCAAAGATGATATATTTCATTCCTCCCAGTGTATGGGCTTGGAGACCTGAGAGACAGAAAATTATAGAGGAGAACTTCAACTCTGTAATCTGCATTTTACCGTTTGAGAAAGACATATGGAAAAAGAATGGGATTTATGTTGGTCATCCGTTATGTAAAATAATAAAAGAAGAAATAGAGTTATGGAACCATCAAATAAGTAGAGGAATGGCTGAAAAAGAAAGATATGCTTTTCTCCCTGGTTCAAGATATTCTGAATTAGAAAATCACAGAGATATAATAGAATGTCTTCCAAAATTTATAAAGGGAAAAGAAATATTAGTCCCGACAGATTTTTTCTGGCTTTTTGGAGATGATTATAAGGTAGTGCCAATGAAACTTTCAAGGTGGGTTATTTACGTATCAAATTTTGTCATAAGTGCTTCTGGAACTGCAGTTCTTGAATCTGCCCTTTTAGGTAGACCAACTGTTGTGTTTTATAAGCTACCTAAGACAGTTTTTGAGATCGCTAAAAGAATGGTGAAAGTTCCTTTTATATCTCTACCAAATTTAATACTTGGAAAAGAGGTTTTTCCTGAGCTTCTTCAGGAGGAAGCAAATCCGCAAAGAATATATCAAGAGATACAAAAATTGAGGAACAGAGATTTCTCAAATTATGCCGAAGAACTTTTTTGCGCTTTAGATGGATTTAGCTTTGAGAAAATCGCCCAAATAATCCAGTCATAAATTTTAACATTATCTTTATAGTGGAGATATTTGATATATTCTGGGATCCACAAAAGTACCTTGAATTCCTTCCTTTCTTGATAAGGACTTCTTTCTTCATAATGTCTATACCTATTTTTACATCTGGGGTGGTTCCGGTTATGATAAGGTTAGGTTTTGCTTTTTCTGTATCCATAGCTATGTATAGCGGGAGTAAGCTGAATGTAGGTCTTCCGATAACAGTCGGTGGGATAATAGCTGGGATAACAAATGAACTGATACTGTCTTTCTTGATATTTCTTACAATAAGGATTTTCTTCCTCGGACCTCAGCTATCTGGTGAGATTTTTGGTTTTCAGGTAGGATATTCTCTAATGACCATAGTTCAACCTTTTGAGGAGACGCAACTATCTGTTATAGCGGACTTGCTTTTCATAATAACTATGATGCTGTTTTTTGCTCTTGATCTCCATATAGGATTTTTCTGGGGACTAAAAAAGAGTTTTGAGCTTGTTCCTCCATTCGCTCCAGTTATGATAGACCAAGCAAAAGGTATCGTATTATCAAGGATTTCTGATGCCTTTTCAGCTTCATTACAAATATTATTACCACTCATATTGCTTCTGTTTGTTATTGAAATATCTATTGCGATAATATCAAGATCCGTTCCACAATTCAATTTGTTTGTTGTAGGTTTTCCATTGAAGATAATTGCAGGTATATTGGTCATGACACTTATATTTGATAGGATACCTTTTGCAATAGGAGAGTTTTTGAAAAAATTTATAGAAACTTATTCGGATTTACTCAAAGTTGTAAGATAGAAAGATTAGGTTAGATAAATTTGGACTTCTGAATTTTTGATCCTTGAAAAATTATAAGATTGTTTTGAGCATGTTGGAGTGAGTTTCTTCTCTTTATCAATCCTAAAATATGGATTTTCTAATTGAAAACTATGTTTTTGTGGGGATAATCATTTTCCTGTATAGTATTGTTCAGCAAAATTGCAATTTCGTGGTTTTGGGAAGATTTGTTTTGCATGTTGAGATTTTTTTGTTGATTTGATAGAGAGCAAAAGTAGAAAAACATAAAAAGTATAACTTATTATAATAATAAGTGTGAGCAATTTTATTAAGGTATTAGGGATAAAACTTTCTATCATTTTTCTTCTTGTAGATTGCTTGCAGGGAAGAGGGGGACCAGATAAAATTCCCCCTGGGAATGTGAAAGATCTTTCATTGGTGAATGTTGATTACTATGGTGCGGAGATTATGTTTACGGCTCCGGGGGATGATATATATTCTGGAAAAGCGAGTAAGTTTGAGCTAAGGTATTCAACAGATCAGAACTTTGCGTTAGTGCCGGAAAAATATTTTGGAGTATTGGGGACAGAGGTTCTGGAAACTCCTGAACCTCCACCGGCAGGTCAAAAGGTGAGAGTATTTGTGAAAAATCTTGAACCAAAAACCAAATACTTTATTGGTTTGAGAACATACGATGAAGCGATGAATTTTTCGGATGTATCGAACATAGTTGAGTTTACAACGAAAGATGTTCCTGGAGGCTCTGGGGAGGTAGTTGGGAGAATAAGCATTTCTTCTGAGGTTTTATCATCAGATGGTCAGAAGATATACCTTATTTTCCCTGGCCTTTACACTCTTGAGGAAGTTGGTGAGACTTTTAAGCTAACACCTATTAGAACTGATATTCCGCCTATAAAGGGAGCAAGAATAGTGTGGGATGGAGAGAAATTCATAAGTCTGGGTGGTAGTGTGTCTAATGAACTTATTCAATCTGCTATTGGTATATTCCCAGATGGTAGGATGGTTATAATGGAAAACAGTGGAGATATAGTCCCGTTCGGTCGGAATGGTTTTTTTGGCTATGGTTTTATGAATCACAAGATATTAAAGATTGATGATAAGACATTTGCAGTATTAGGTGGAGTGAAGTTTTTATCTCCAAGAGTGGACATAGCAGTAGAAGAGGGGAAAGTATCAAAAATAGGTTTGGAAAAGATACCAATTTTCCGTGTTGAGGGGAATAAGATGGTTTGGTCTATATTATACACTCAGGCCACAACTTATCCTTTCTCTGTGCTTGATCCTGCAGTATTTATGGCAGAAAGAGGGGAAAGAAGGAATATAATAATCTGGGGAGGAAATCAGTCAGAAAGTGCAATAGTGCCAAGTTCAAGGATGACAAGGCTTGAACTTTCTGATTTGCCTGTTTGGAATGAATATATGCCATTTTCTGGTATGGTTCTTAAAACATATAATACCTGTGAAGCTGAAAGCGTAATAAGAATGATCAAAGTAAAAAATCTGGAGAAAACTCCAGAGGACATAAGAGAAATTGAGGATCCGATGAGTTTAAATAAGGGGGATAGATTTATATATCAAGGTAAAGCTGTTGAGGTAGTTGAAGATTTCTATCTCAGGAGATACTTTGTAATAGGTAGGTTCCGGAAAGAATACAGTGAGTTTTCTGGAATATTTGGTATATTTTCCGATGGGGAAAAGGAAATTCTCTCGAGGATTGTGCCAACTATTGGGAAGAGTAATTTTGTGATCCCGGGTATAAGCAGTGCATGTTCAGCTGAGTATCTCAAAGATAAGATGTATATCCTACATACGGGGGAGATTTACATCATCAGGTTTAGAAATTATGAGATATTGGTAGAGGAATAAGGATTTCAGGGGAAGAAGAATATATTCAAATTTAAAGTTAGTTTTTCTGTATTCTTTATAGAATTCAGATATTAATTTTTGAAAAAACGAACTCTGAACTTATCTTTTTTTCTCTGCATTCTATCAGTTTTGATATAATCTTGAGGGCTCTTAGATTCCTGATGCTTACTTTAAATTCCATTTCATCAATTTTATCTGGGGCGCAGCCAATTATAAAGCTCTTTGCAAGAAGTATAAAACTCATCCCTTCACCAAACAATATAAAATTTTTGTATTTATTTTCACTGATCATACATCCTAAAAAGCCCTTTAATTTATTTTCAGCCATATCATATAAAACGAAAGATCTCCCATATTTTACGAGATCTAAAATCCACTTTTTGTATATTTTTTCTGCTATGTTTCGCGGGAGTTCAAGGAAATACCTTGAAACATCCATTTTTTCAATTGAGATTTCAAGAAGGTCTTTCAACATATTATCTGTGATTTCTTTTCCAGAGAAAACTTTGTAATTTTCCCATCTTGAGAAGTCTGGTTCTGTTTGAAGGTGGGGGAATTTCATGTTGAACATGATAAAAACATCTGAGAGTTTAAATCCTTTAGAAGCAAGGAGATAAAGCTTTTCTTCAAAGTTTTTATCTTCTGGATTTATTCTTGAAAGAACATAGCTATATCTTTCTAACGGTATATCAGGATTGTCTTTGTGGGTACTTTCCTTAAATATGATTTCTCCAAATGGTATTCCAGATACTTCTGATTCCCACGTGATTTTATTTATGTATACACACAATGGCATTGCCAAAGAGATGTAATTTACTAAATTTTTACATTTGTATCTTTCTCACGGATCAGAACTCTTCAAGATGTAATTTATTAAATCTTGATAGAGATGCGAAAAATAGGATTGCAAAATATAGTGAGACTATAAGCCAGATATAAAGTGAGTTCGCTTTCATCAAGATTCCGAATATCAGAAGAGATGGGATAAGCAATATGAAATGTGCCACAAATTCAAGGAGAATGACGAATTTTGTATCTCCTAGTGCCACCAGAGTATTTATAAGCATCATGCCGCAGATGAGGAAGAATAAACCTGGCGAGAATACTCTCACCACTTTACTTCCTACAGATATGACTTCGTCATCGTTAGAAAAACCATCAACAATATGGTTTGGGAACAAGAAGAAGATTAAGGAGATTACAAGTGCAAAGGTTCCGGACACAATCACTGTATCGTAAATGAGCTTTTTGGCTTCTTTGGTTTTACCATTTCCGACAAGTCGTCCTGATAGTCCAGCAAGTGTTGCACCTGTTGCGGAGGAGGTTAGGAGAAATATACTTATTATGTTTGCCAATATAAAGGTTGCAGCTTGATGTTCCACCCCTCCTGATTCAGAAGCTCTCATAAATACTATGAATGTGCTTACTGCAATAAACTGAGCCCCAATAGCCGGGATTGAAATCTTCAGATTTTTGAAGAAGAAAAAAATAAGGCTTCTGATATAGGACTCTTGCTTTATATCTTCTTGGGAGAAGTGGCTTGATATGTAATCTTTAACATAAATAAGACCAAGGAACATTGCAACAAAGCTTGATATGGATGACGCTATTGCAAAACCGTATAGTTCAAGCCTTGGGAAAAGTATTCCAAAGATTAAAAAAGGCGAGAGTATGACACAAACTAATGTAGAATAGAAATTGAATTTCAGATGCTCAGTTGGCTTACCGATGGCATCGAAAAATCCCCGTAAGACAAAAGATACAGCAGAGAAAGGAAGTCCCAATATTCTAAGTATTAAGAACTTCATAGCATAATCTCTGACCTTTTGGTTAGTTGAAGATATAGAAATTATTTTATCTCCTATGAGAAAAACAATGGCGCTCAAAACTATGCTTATCAGAAAGCTTGCGATCATTGCGGATTTGAGAGAAATAAGAGCTCTTTTTTTATCACCACCTCCCCAAAATCTTGATATCATAGACTGTGCAGCTGAACCAAAGGAGTTCATAGGGGAGGAGAAGAGAAGAAGAGCTATCAATGCTACTCCCATTGCGGAAACTTGCTCAACCGAGTCTTCACCAACATGTCCAACCATTACGGTTCCGATCAGGTTATGTATATTGGAAACAACAATGGAAAGTATAGCAATATACGATAGCCTGAATGTCTGTATAACAAGCTCATCGGAAAAAGCGGATTTTATCCTTCTGAGAAGTCTTTCCACATTTCAAATTTTATTAATCTGATTTTCTCCCCCGACTTCTTGTCTCTACCCACCTTACGACCTCCTCTCGTTTTTCGGGAGAGAAAATCAGGTCAGATTCTTTTCTCTCTAAAATCTTCTTCATTATCTCTTTCTTTTGTTCATTTTTCAGGATTAAACCAAAGTCTATCCCAGCTTCATTACACAAATCTCTTAATGTTTCAGCAAAGCTTTTCCTCAAGATCTTGGAAAGCTTTTCTATAGCATCATTGAAGTCTTTTTCTGTCACAAGTATTATATATAATTCATAGAGCTTTATCCTTTCTATTTATCAAAGAATTTTTCATGCTACACTGCTTATCTCAAATATTTTTTCTGCCCTTAATACAAAGATTTTTCTTTCGGTTCCATGGGGTATTATAACATCTGAAAAGAGATCCCTGACACCTTTTATGTTTGGAACATCGTAAAAAATAGCGTTTTTCCCATTCGCGAAATCAACAATTCCCTCTACTTTGCTCACAAGCATCCCAACGTATTCCTCTTTTTCTGGGTAGGATATTACAACAAAAATTCTTCTTTTGAATTCATCTTGTACAGCGTCATGTTCTGGTTTCCGAATATCCTGCTCATGAAGAAAATCTTCAACATCGGAAATTTTTCTCAGATCAATGAAAGTTATTAGTTTTTTTTCGTTTTGAGTTATCTCTACTTCAGCTATGCCGATCACTTGCTTTGGGGCCTGATCAAGAGGGGTTATCTTCAAACTATTCCCTTTCTCTTTTATGACTTTCTTTACTCTATCTATATCTATCGCAAAAGACTTATTGTCTATTTGAAAAACAAGATATCTTTCTTTGTTTTGCATTCAAATAAAATTATAAATAAACAAAAGAACTTTTACTGTTTCTCTATTTTTTGTATGGATCAAAAATTTTCAGATGTAAAGCTACAAATGGCATAGTTGAACTGTTTCTGGAGCTTATAAAAATGATTTCAAAGATGGCGAAGTTTGAGCTTTGCGAATAAACATTTACTCATTTTTGTTTTTTCTTGTATATTTGGGAATTCGGAATCATTTCTTTTATCAATTGAATGCATTGTGTCTTTTCACAATTTTTTATAACTTTCAACTGGAAAAACATAGAATTAATGTTTTTAACTTTCTAATTACTTTTTATTATTATGCATATTAAATTTTCGGATGAGCTATGGTTAAGGAAACGCCAATCAGGGAACTTGAGTATATCTACGACAAGGGTGAGATGATAGCAATAATTTTGAGAAATGAATTTGAATCAGAGAAAATCAATTTTCTTACACCAAATAACTTTTCTCAGCAGCTTGGATATCTTCCCCATAAAAAGGGAGACAAAATAAAGGCGCATAGGCATAAATAGAAGAGAGGTTCATTTTACTCAGGAGGCTTTACTCATAAAAAAAGAGAAGGTCAAAGTTAATCTATATAACAGTCAGAAATTATTTATCTGTTCGGAGATCTTGACGCAAGGGTGATATTATCCTTCTATGTGGTGGTGGGCACGGGTTTGAGATATTAGAGGATTCGGTTATGATGGAGCTAAAGCAAGGCCCATACACTGGGGAATCAGATAAGGGGAGGTTTGACGGAGAAGAGTAGAGATGGAGGAAAAGAAATTCATACATGTGAGCCAGCCTTATCTTGTTGGGAAAGAAAGGGAGTATGTTCTTGATGCTTTAGAAGGTGGTTGGATTTCTTCAGAAGGAAAATATGTTAAGTTGTTTGAGGAAAGATTTGCTTCATATGTCGGTAGGAAGTATGGTGTATCTGTTAATAATGGAACGAATGCTTTGATTTTAGCTCTGAGGGCTCTTGATCTTGAGGAGGGAAGTGAAGTAATTCTCCCGAGCTTCACGATAATATCTTGCGCTATGGCCGTCTATACAATAATCTTATCCCAGTTTTCGTTGATTCGTCTTATGAGACTTGGAATATGAAACCGGAAGAGATTGAAGCCAAAATCACGAATAGAACAAAGGCTATCTTGATGGTTCATACATATGGATATCCTTGTGATGTTGATAGAATAGCAAAAATAGCAGAGAAGAACGGGCTCTTTCTGATTGAAGATTTCGCTGAAGCCATAGGATCAGAATACAAAGGTAGAAAGTGCGGTAGTTTTGGAATAATAAGTTGTACAAGTTTTTATTCAAACAAACTTATTACAACAGGTGAAGGGGGGATGTGTCTCACAGATGACGAAAAGATTTATGAAAAATTGAAAAGATTGAGAAATCTTTCTTTCATACCAGAGAAAAGATTTCTTCACTATGAGCTTGGATTTAATTTTCGCCTGTCAAATATTCTTTGTGCAATAGGGCTGGCGCAACTTGAGAGTGTGGAGCAAAGGGTAGAAAAGAAAATAAAGATGGCAGAAATATATTATGATATTCTCGGGGAGCTTGAAGAAAAGGGTATAATAAAACTTCCACCAAGATCTACATCAGATTACAGGAATACATTCTGGATGTATGGTATCCTACTTACAAATGGAGTAAAAGCTCAAGTTATAATGGAAAAACTGAAGGATCTTGGCATAGAAACTAGACCGTTCTTCTACCCATTGCATCTTCAACCTGCATTTAGAAAGTTTAAATGGTTCTCTGAAGAAAAGCTTCCAAATTCTGAGTATATTGCAGAATATGGATTTTATATACCATCTGGTTTGAACTTAAAAGAATCTGATATAAAACATATTGGAAAAACAGTTAAGGAGGTGATAATGAAGAGCCTTGAATGAGTTTCGGGGAAAAATATTCTGATATTTATGATATAATATACTCTGATAAGGACTACGAAAAAGAATGTGATTTTCTTGAAGAGATATTTTCTAAATTTGGTGATAAAATATCAAGTATTCTTGATCTTGGATGTGGTTCTGGGGGGCATTCAATCATCTTATCAAATAGAGGATATAAGATAGTGGGAGTTGACCGATCTCCATATATGGTAAAAAAAGCTCGTGAAAAGGCTAAAAAGGAATGTCTATTTTTGGAGCATGACATAAGGAATTTTAGAATGAACAGAGAGTTTGATGCTGTTATATCTATGTTCGCTGTAGCGAGCTATCAGATAGAGAATGATGATGTTATATCCTTCTTCAGAACGGCTTTTGAACATCTGCGGAGTGGTGGATTATTTACCTTTGATTTCTGGTTCGGACCTGCTGTCTTAAATGAAAAGCCTCAGGTGAAAATAAAGGAGATAAATCACCAAAACCTAAAAATAGTGAGAATAACTGAACCCAGATTGGATATACTTAGCAATACGGTAGATGTGAATTTCAAGGTCTTCATAATTGACAAAAACAACAACATAGTTGAGGATTTTGAGGAGAAGCACAGGATGAGGTTTTTCTTTGTGAAGGAGCTTGTATATATGCTTGAGAATGTAGGCTTTTCTGAACCCAAGTTTTTCCCGTTCCTCGATCTGCAGAGAAATCCAAATGATTCTGACTGGAATGTATCTTGTGTATCTATAAAGCCGTAGATCTGGAGGATGAAAGAAATAGTGAAATTTGTTTTCTCTTGAACATTTCCTGGAAAATCTATTTCTTGTGTTGCGGAGTCTTTGTTGCAGATGCGAGGAAGTATAGTTTAGCGAGTTTCAGTGTGACTCCTAAAATGAATTTGAGCCCGGCGTATATTGCTTCCCACTTTCTAAAGAAGATCGTTCTACTAACCTTTTTAAGAGAGAGGTTTGTATATATGTGAGCTTTGAGTTGCAGAGATATAAGTTCCTTTGGTGTAAGATCCGTCCAATCAATTTTATACGGATAAGATGGACTACTCGGGTAAGTTGTGAAGCTGTCCCAATCATCATCGGTGAATTCGTATTTTCCTTTTATATATCTTTCGTATAGTTCAGATCCAGGATAGGGCACAAGAATAGAAAATCTTGTTATATCTGTATCAAGCGACTTTGCAAACCTTATTGTTCTTTCTGCGAGCTCTTTTGTTTCTCCCGGAACTCCTAGCATGTATAGTCCCATAATTTTTATCCCAAATTTCTTTAAGGATTTTACGGCTTTTACTATACTTTCTATTCTTTGCTTTTTGTTTAGATTTTGAAGAAGGTATTCCTCTCCTGTTTCTATTCCCAGTGATACTAACTGGCATCCGGCTTCTCTTAAGGCTTCTGAAAGTTCGTCATCTATTATTTCTGCTCTTGTCTCACATTGCCATGAGACGATGTTCTTTATCCTTCTTTTGGACATGTATCCGAGTATCTTGAGTCCAATTGATTTTGATGGAGGAAATAGTGGATCAATAAAAAAGAAGTTTTTGATTCCAAAGTTTTCATAAAATGTTTCAATCTCATCACAGATGTTTTCAGGAGATCTGATAGTATATTTATTTCCCATTGATACCGTGCAGAAATTACATGAGTAGGGACATCCTCTTGAAGCCAAAATTGTCAGGACATTGGTGTTTTTTGCTGGGATGAAAGGATAGAGCCTATAATGTTTTAGATATTTTTTAAAGAAACGCCAGGCTGGGAACGGTATAGAATCTAGATTTTTTATGCGATCTCTTGGTATTGTGTGAATTATTTTTCCATCTTCGCGAAATACTATACCTTTTACCTTATGCAGTTCATCTGATTTTTTATTCGCTAGGAGTTCTAAAATCTCCCTGAATGTAAATTCACCTTCGCCTTTGACTATTATATCAGCTAGTCCTCTTGAGATTATATCATCTGAGAAATATGATGCATGGACATTTCCGAATATTATTTTAGTCTTTGGAGACCTATGTCTTACACCTTGAGCTACTTTATATGAGAAGCTTGCCGTTTGAGTTATTACAGATATGCATAGTATATCGGGTTTGAAATCTACTATAGTATCAACAACAGATTTGGGGTCCATTTTTTCTACATAGTTATCTATAACAGATATTTCATCTGTAAAACTTGAGGATATTGCGCAGAGATATCCTGCCCACAGAGGAGGGAATGCGGAATCGAAAAATCTGTAAAATCCAAGTTGTCTTTCTAGACTAACAGAAGAAGGATTTAAGAAGAATATACGCATGAATCTCTATAAATTAAGCATTTTCCATCTTTATATACTTTGTGGATGATTTATTAGAACATCAATATTTTTATGCAATCATATTTTTCGCTTGTTCTGACGAGCTAGCTTTCTGGCAAATTACCTTGTCTAAAAATATGGTTTGAAATGAAGCCATAATAGTTATTCTGAGATAGAGACTGAAACAAGGGAGAAAGGAATAAGCGAGATTCAAAATAATTATTCGTCTATAATTCCCTTTGCATAAGGCGAATTTCAATTATAGACTTTTAATCTTGCTTGGCTTTGGCGATGCTACTGATGAGAGAAAAACTCATTTTAAAGTGGATTTCCCTTTCCTTATCTCCTCAATTTTTCTGCTACTTTAGAAAGTTATTTTCTTTCTATGTTTTATTATTTCCCCCTTTACTATGAATATTACCTCTTCACTTATGTTTGTAGATAGATCGGCTATTCTTTCAAGGTTTCCGGAGATTCTTATAAGTTGTAGAGCCCTTTCTATTGTTGTTGGGTCAGATATCATATATGTGATCAGTTCTCTTATTATTTGTTCTCTATATGAATCAACAACATCATCGTTCTCGCATACTTTTTTGGCTAATTTTGCGTCTTCTTCTACGAAAGATTTTACACTGTTTGATAGCATACTTTTGACTTCTTCAGCCATTCTTGGTATATCTATTAGTGGTTTGACTTGAGGTTTGTTTATTAGATAAAGAGCACTTTGGGAGATATTGACTATATGATCTCCTATCCTCTCAAGATCATTGTTCATCTTAAGAGCTGTTACTATTGTTCTGAGGTGTTTTCCTTTTGGATCAAATCTTGCAAGTGTAGATATACAGATTTCATCTATATCTATTTCCATCTGATTACATCTTGGTTCATCTAACTGAATTGTTTCATTGAGCATCTTTTCGCTTTTTTCCATAAGACCTCTGATACTTTTTTCAAGCATAATGTTTACATGATTACCAAATTCAATTAGTTTGGTTTTTATTATTTCTATTTGGTTTTCTAGCATCTCTACAGATATTAATTTTATATTTCCCTATATTGTTTTGCTAAAAAATAAAGAGCAATGGATTATAGATTTGTTGAGAAGTTATTTGGTTTTTCTTTAAAGTTCCCTTCGGAGAATTTTGTTGAGATCAATAATCCTAAAAATCCCTATCTGATAGGGAAATGGCATTATGGGGAGAAAGTTTTTCATGTTTATGTAGGTAAGGATGGATTAAAGATTGTTCCTTACAATCAGGATGCATTTGTAGGGCTTGTTTTCTCCGTTCATGCAATAGATAAAGATAAGAAAGTTTTTGTAGATGGAAACCAGAAGGGTTTTTGTGTTATATATGTTCGGGATGGGAAGATAAGGGAATTATTTTTGTTTAGAAGGAGTTCTACATCAAATTCAAATGAGCTTGAAGCATTGCGTTTTGCCCTAAAGAAATTTCCATCTTTGTATATATTTTCTGATTCAAGCTATGCTATAAAGAAGGTTGCTTCTGATCGTGTAAGGAAAATCAAGTCCCATTCTGGGATTTTGTGGAATTGTATCCCGGATTACATTCTGAAAAATATTTAGTTTTTTCTCGCACTGGAATAATACTATATATTATGAAAGGGTGCATACCTATCGTATTGATTCTGAGTTTTTCTTTTTCGTTCCCTTCTTATGGTCAGGGTAAGATGAAAATGGCCTTTGTGGACTTAGCTAAGATTATTCAGGAAGCAGATGCTGCAAAGGAGGCAAAAGAGAAACTTATGTCTGAATACAAAAGCAAGCAGGAAATGTTGAAGAAAATGCAAGATGAGATTTTGAAACTTCAAGATGATATAGTTCAAAAGTCAAAGTTTATGTCTCAGGCTGAGATTGATAAGAAGAAAGCAGAGATAGAGAAAAAACAATCAGATTTCCTTTCAACATTGAGGGAAGCCGAAGCAGAAATTCAGCAACTTGATTCAAAGCTGACTCATGAGGTTTTGGAAGATGTTAGAAAGATAATAGCAGGTATTGCCGAAAAGGATGGTTATGATATGGTTTTAGAAAAATCTCAGATTCTTTACATCAAAGATGCGGACGATATAACTTTCAGGGTAATAGATTTATATAACAAAGATTGGAAATCAAAGAAGGGACAGAGGCAACAGCAGCAGCAACAACAACAAAAGAAGAACCGATAATATGCAAAATTTATCCAAAACTCTTCAGGAGTTGGCAGACTTTATTTATGGTAGAGTTATAGGGGATCCGAATGAAGTTGTATTCAAACCATCTGAGATTCGTAAAGCAAAGAGGGGAGATATATCTTTTCTTGTTTCTCCAAAGTATGAGAAATATCTTCCAGATTGTGAAGCAAGCTGTCTTGTTGTGTCTAAAGATTTTTTAGCTAAATTCCAGGGAGCTAATCTTAAGGTCAGGAATTTTATAGAAGTTGAAAACCCTTTGCTTGCTATGCTGAAGATTCTTTCACTTTGGGAGTATAAGATATCCTTTCCTGATGGTGGTGGAAAACTTGCTTACATTTCTCAAAGTGCAAAAGTTGATCCATCTGCCTTGATTTTCCCATTTTGCTATATTGGGGCGAATTCGGAGATTGGAGAAAAATCTGTTCTGATGCCAGGTGTTTTTGTCGGTGATGGGGCGAAGATAGGCAATGGTGTTTTTATGTTCCCGAACTCCGTCGTTTATCCTCTCTGTGAAATAGGAGACAACTCAATTGTGCATGCAGGGACAGTCATAGGAGCAGATGGTTTTGGATATATATCTCATTTTGGAGAGATACTTAAAGTTCCACAGGTCGGAAATGTTAAGATTGGTAGGAATGTTGAGATAGGTGCTAACTCCTGTGTTGATAGAGCAACAATGGGATCAACTGAAATTGGAGATGATGTCAAGGTAGATAACCTTGTCCAAATAGCCCATAATGTTTCTGTAGGTAGAGGAACAAGAATAGTTGCTCTGACTGGTATAGCAGGAAGTTCAAAGATAGGTGAGTTTTGTATTCTTGGAGGGCAAGTCGGTGTTTCGGATCATGTTGAAGTAGGCGATTACACTTTAGTTGGAGCAAGAACGGCTATCATTTCAAATGTTGAGGGTGGTAAAGTTGTTATGGGAGAACCTGCTATGGAGAGAACAAAGTTTCTCAAAGTTCATACCATATATACAAAGCTTCCGGAAATATATGAAAGATTAAAAAAGCTTGAAAAGGAAGTTGAAGACTTGAAGTTTAAATTAAAATAGTTGGTGGGAACAAGGAAATTATTTGGGTAATTCAGTGTAATTTCTGAATTTTTGGATAATAGTTTGGGTTGTGAGACAAATATGCAGAATTTGTAAATGTAGCTATAGGATTTAGTTATTTATATTATATAATGATATGCTTACAAGAGAACAAATAATGGAAGCTCTCAAGGGAGTTTATGATCCGGAGATAGGGATAGACATAGTGAATCTTGGACTCGTATATGATGTTGATATACAAGATGAAGGAAATGTAGGGATAAAAATGACACTGACAACTCCTGGTTGTCCGCTTGGTTCAACCGTTCAGGAAGCTGTTAAGGCAGTTCTTGAGTCTATAGACGGAGTCAAAAATGTGGATGTTCAAATAGTTTGGGATCCTCCATGGAATCCTTCTATGATGTCTGATGAAGCAAAACAGATGCTCGGTATAGAAACTTGATTCTGATGATCAGATAGTTTTACCCTTCCTCTCTTCCTATACCAGATAGCTCCCTGTGTCTGCGAAGTATCTTTATAGGATCAAGAACTATGACTAAACTACCTCCCATATTTTCGTCCCTGACAATTCCACTTATCATATCGGCGTATTTTATGCCGACCTTCGGTGATTCAGATATGGCCTTTTTTGAGATATCTGTGAGAATAAACACATCATCGGCTATGATACAAAAGAGTCCCTTACCTTCCTCAACTCTTAAAACAACCCCCTTTTTCCCTATTACTTCACTTTTGCCAGGTGCAAGTGAGAACATAATGGATAGATCTAAAAGCGGCACAACCTCACCTCTTAAAGATATAACACCTTTTACATGTGGTATAGACGATGAAAAAGATATGTTCTCATCTGTTATCCTTATGAGTTCTTCAACATAATTAATATCTACTCCGTAGGTCTCCCCAGATATCTTCATACATATTATCTTTGTTGATATATCTTCTACGTATGTTCCCCCAAGGGCTTTATTATCCATATTTATAATAGAATAATATTTTATCTATTTTTGACTGAAAGGGCTTTAATTGCATTTATATCTTCTGTATCAAGCGAAAAGGAAAGAGAATCTATATTTTCTTTGATGTGTTGTTTGTTCTCAGATTTGAATATAACGAAGATATCTTTTTTTCTTGTGAGGAAATTAAGGATTACCTGATAGATAGTCTTTCCATATTTTCGGGCTATGTTTTCCAGAGTTTTCAGGCTCTCTTTTTCAGGCATTCTACCTTGCCAGAAAGGGGAGTAGCCAGAGAGAGTAACTCCGTGCTTTGAATAAAGTGGAGCTAATGTATCTTCAACAAAGGATGCGTTCATCACATTATAATCAACTTGATTGTTTATTATTCTGAATTTATGGAAAATATCTTTTAGCAAATCATATTCTTTGACTTCAAAGTTGCTGATCCCGTAAAATCTTATCTTTCCCTGATCTGAAAGCCGTTCAAAAGCAGTTAAAGTTTCCTCAACTGGGTATTGTCCTGTATAGAAATGAAGGAGGTAGATATCAATGTATTCTGTTCTCATTTTCTTAAGCGAGTTTTCGCAAGCTGCGATGGTTTTTTTAAACGAGCCATTATATGGTAGAACCTTTGATGTGATAATAAGATTGCTTCTCCCGACTTCTTTTATAACTTCTCCAACTATCTCTTCGGCTCCTTTGTACATTTCAGCTGTGTCTATATGGTTTATGCCGTTGTCAGATGCATATATCAAAGCGGACTTCAGTGCATTTTTATCTCTAAATCCATATGTGCCAATAGCAAGTATCGGAATCTTTTCTTTTGTGTTTCCAAGATATAGTGTAGGGATCATCAGATATATAGTAGTTTGGAAATCTAATTTTGATAAGCTACAGGTTTGTTTGTCTGGGCGGCGTCCAGATTTTCAATTTTTATTTTAAAGCTTCTATTCCGGGCAGTTCTTTTCCTTCAAGGACTTGTAGAAATGCTCCTCCTCCTGTTGATATATAAGATATCCTGTGTTGTTCTCCCATTCTTATGATAGCGACATCTGTATCTCCTCCACCGACGACCGTATAAGCTGTTGAGTTCGCGAGTATGGAGACCATTGAGAAAGTTCCCTTTGAGAACTGTGGTTTCTCAAACACTCCCATAGGCCCGTTCCAGACTATTGTCTTTGCGTTAGCTAGAGCTTCTGAGAACAATGTTATTGTTGCTGGACCTATGTCATATCCGGCGTAATCTTCTGGTATCTCTTGTATTGGAACGACTTTTATGCTATCTTCTTCAATAGACTTAGCGACAACGCAATCGATAGGAAGATAGACTTTTATGCCTTTTTTGGAAGCTTCCGAAATAACTTCATTTGCGACACTTATAAATTCTCTTTCTACTAAAGATTTTCCTGTCTTATACCCCATGGCCTCAAGAAATGTAAAAGCCATCGCTCCGCCTATTATGAGCTTATCACAGAGCGAAAGAAGGTTTTTGAGCGCTCCGATCTTATCTGAAACCTTTGCACCCCCTACTATTGCTACAAATGGCTTTTGAGGATTAACCAATAACCTTTCTAAAGATAGAAGCTCTTTTTTCATCAAATTGCCAGCATACCTTCTGTTTTTGTCAAATAGAAGAGGTAAAGCATATACCGACGTGTGTTTCCTATGCGAAACCGCAAAGGCGTCATTAACATATATATCTGGATTAACCGACTCCTTTATCTGAACTGCGAATTCTGAACTATTCTCATTTTCCTGAGCATAATATCTTACATTTTCAAGCAAGACAACATCATCTTTGCTTTTTGCGACGGTTTTCACTTTATCACCAATACAGTCATCTATGAAGACGACTTCTTTTTCAAGCAAACGCGATAGCCTTTTTGCAACAGGAGCTAAAGATAATTTCGGTATCCTTTTTCCCTTAGGCCTCCCCATGTGTGATAAAATGAAAAGCCTACACTTTTCATCAAGAAGGTAGTTCAGAGTTGGAAGAACTGCTCTTATCCTTCTATCATCTAATATTTGTCCAGTTTCATCTATTGGAACATTGAAATCGACCCTGATCAGGACATTAGCTCCCCTTATGTTATTTTCATCAATGAATCTTATGCCATCTACTAACTCCATGGGATGGAAGTTAATAATGGCCTTAAAACGGATATTAATAAACAAAAAATTCTTTGCCAATCGGGAGTCTAATTGTTTTCAAGCGAAAGCATCACAAGCAAGGTAAAAGGGAGTTCATCACTATAAAATTCGCCATGAGTTAGTTTTGAGGTGAAATTTTTGTTGTAAGATTCAAGTATAAATTCCAAATATCAAGGTATTCATAGCATTGTTGTTATTCAGATATATGAAAATAGAAAATCTATTGAGAGTTATACTTGAAATTTTTTGTGATTCATTCTGATTTATTTATTCTTCTGATGATGGACATCATGTAGAAAATAATTGAGATGTTTTCTAGGCAATGTTAGAAGTGATCGATGGTAGCATCAGGTTTAGATGAAAAGATTATGATTTTGTTGGTGTAGTATTTATTTTAATGATTTAGAAACTTATTTCAAACTCAACTCCTTCAAAAACATCTTTTGGTATATCAAGTTTTTCTAGTTTTCCAGCTTTTTTAGCATACAGGAGTTTTTTGAATTCTACTCTTATGGTAGCTGCGTCAACCATTTCTCCGTCAATAGCGAGTGCCCATGCGCCCTTTTCTTTTTCAACTTTTCTGTACTCTTCAATTATTCTCAAGCTTCTCTTTATGTCTTCATCAGATGGGGTGAAAGCTTCATTTACTATGTCAATTTGAGCTGGGTGTATGACCCATTTGCCGTCAAATCCAAATCTTGCGGCCCACTCTGCGTCTCTTTTGGTTGCCTCTGCATCTTTGAAATCAAGTGTGACGCAATCAATTGCGTCAAGACCAAAAGCTTTAGCATGTATTACGACCGCTTGTTTTACATAGAGGAAGTTTATATGCTGGTCTCTTTTCATTTCCCTTGCACCGATTGAAGCTGAAAAATCAGCAACACCGAAAATAAGTGCTTCAAGACGTGGAGATGCTGAACATATTTCCTTTAACCTTACAACTGCTTGAGCTGTTTCTATTAGAACTTCAAGTCCTATTTTCCCAACTTCAAGACCGAGTTTCCTTTCAAGCTGTGTCAGAAGTTGATCAACTGCTACAATCTCCTCAGGACCATATATTTTAGGTATAACTATTATATCTATATTTTTACCTGCCTTTGACACAACATGTATTATGTCTTCATACCAATACTGAGATCGCAAATTGTTTGGCCTGAATGCTCTCACTTTTCCCTTAAAATTGAGTGTATTCAATGCTTCTGATACAAGATCTCTGCTTTTTTCTTTCTCGGATGGAGGAACAGTATCTTCAAGATCAAGCATCACCCAATCTGCGTTTGACTCTGCTGCTTTTGTCATCATCTTCATGCTGTTTCCGGGACAAGTAAGCTCAGATCTTCTAACTCTTACTGGTTTCTTCCTCTCATAAAAATGCCAAGCCCACATATCTGAATCCTCCTTTTTGCTAAAAATAAAATCAAATGAAATTTTGACGAAAATAACAAGAAGATTGTTCTTTAACTATGTAAAACTTTTTCTACTTGTTATTTGTGATCAAACTCCTTTCAGATCAGAAAATGAATATTTGGCACATATCTACATTATTACAGGAAAATTTTCCAGCGTCAAATGTATTGGAAGGTGTTTTGAAATTTCCTTCAACGGGGCATATAATGTTTTTTTCCCCGATGATACCGCGAACTGAAACATCAATGCTTCCTGAAAAATTCCCAAAGCATCCTTCGGAAGAGATATCTCCTCGGAAAGCAACATCTATGTAAGAGGTATTCGGATTTGAATATTGGAAGTATCTAAAGTTTTTTAGAGATAGGTATAGTGATTCTGTCCAATCTATTTTTATTTTGCCTTCTGTAGATGATACGCTGAAACCATTTTTGATATTGGAGAATGTCAAATTTTCAAGGTTTATTGAACCTTTTTTTTCTATAGTTCCGCCGGTGGATATTTTTAATTTTGCTGAAATCTCATTTAACATTATTCCTTCTCCTTTGAGTTCCGCTCTACCGGAGAGTTCAGCATTTATTTTTTCTTCATTATTTCCTCCAGAAGCTGTAATGCTTAAGGAGTATCTATTTTCTTCTTTCTTGATGTATCCGAATATTGCTGGCGATGTTGATGAGCAATTGAAGATTCTTTCATCTCCTCTATCTGATATGCATTCTTCATCTCTCATTGAAAGAATGAGAAGTATGAATGAGGAAATTCCATTTATGATGTATCCAGAATACACAATGGAGTAGTATATTTTTGGTGCATCTATATCTGATTTCTGTGGATTCTTACCACAGGAGTTCAAGAAAAGAAATATCAATAACGAAATTTCTTTATAATATTTCATTTGTTTTTTGGATCTTATGCGCATATCATTCTTTTTAATTTAGTTCAGATCTTTTTATATTTTCTCTTTATTTAGCACGGTTTGTATCAAGTCTAAAGATTTTGTCTTTTTCATCTA
>Ga0209289_100460_pt1 | contig 21371 bp, 18 predicted proteins | sample GXS110809BmetaG_FD_184121 | JGI IMG/M metagenome (GOLD analysis project Ga0209289, IMG submission 184121) | Hot spring microbial communities from Gongxiaoshe hot spring, China to study Microbial Dark Matter (Phase II) - GXS 110809B (SPAdes)... ...
TCTATGAACTTGGTAAGAAAAGGATAAAGATAATAAAACCACAAATCGACGATAGGTATAGTAAAGAAGATGTTGTAACACACAAATTATTCAAAATGCCTGCAAGAGCGGTTAAAGATGTTCAAGAAATGGAAGAATTTTACAATAATTTATCAGAAAAACCAGAAGCAATTTTTATTGACGAAGTTCATTTTTTTGATACATCTCTTGTTAAATTAGCTAAGAAAATAACAATGGAAGGTGTAGATGTCTACTGCGCTGGTTTGGATATGAATTATCTGTGGGAACCATTTGAAACAACGGCTTTATTAATGGCGATGGCTGATGAAGTAATTAAGAAAAAAGCAGTTTGTGAGGTTTGTGGAGAATATAACGGTACATTATCTTTTAAAACAAGAGCAAATGGTGGGGTTTACGATGTCGGAGGTAAAGAAAAATACATTGCGGTATGTAAAGAATGCTATAAGAAATTAAAAGAGGAGGGAAGATAATGGTAAAGAAAATTATTTTCTTGGTGGTTCTTAGCTTATTTTTTGCAACATCCATTTTTGCTGTAGAAGTTGCTATACTTCACAGTTCAAATCTTTATGGAACTGTTTTCCCTTACGATTACTTTAAAGACAGTTACGAAGCAAAAGGATTAGCGGTTATTGATACATTCGTCAACATTCAAAGACATTTTTACAGTGACTTATTACTTATAGATACTGGAAACTTGTTGTACGGTACTCCTTTCGGAGATTTTTCGAGAACACTTGGAGATTCTCCTGTGGTTGAGGCTTTTAATCTTGTTGGATACGATGTATTTGTTCCTGGTACGTTTGAGTTAAACCTTAACAAAACAGAATTAAGTAAGACCTTTCAAAAGTTGAAAGCTAACATCCTTGGTGGGAACTTGCGAAATGTTCAAAAGGTTCAAAGTTATGTGGTTAAGCAATTGAAAAGTGGCTTGAAAATAGGAATAATCGGTGTTGTTGTGCCTTATGGTAATTATGAGTTTGATGAACTCGTCAATTCAGTCAGAAAAGCTATAACGAATGCCAAAAGCGAAGGGGCTAACATTCTAGTTCTTGCAACAAGTGGTGGTATCACAAACGATCCTATAACAGGAAAGCAACTGGCGTTGGAAAGCCCTTTAAATGTAGGTGATAGACTTGTCAAGGAGTTTTCAAAAGATATCGACGTGTTCCTTTTTGGAAATCAAGCATTTGTTTACGCTTCAGCCAAATCAAATAAAGTGTACTCACTGCCAGGTAGTGAAGGTAATGGTATAAATAAGATAATCCTTGATGTGGAGAAAAGCGGAAATAGCTGGAAAATAAAATCAACCAAGATTGAACATGTAGACTTTCTTTACTACGGTCCTTCTGTAGCATTTTTGAGGAATTTCGAGACATACGAGCGTTCCTTCCAAAATTGGTTGATGGAAACTGTCTTTACTTCAGCAATAACTTCTGGTTTTAGTAAATACCTTGCTTTGTTAGAGGATAACATTGCACTTGAGATAATTAATAAAGCAATTATTGAATATACAAAATCATCGGCTGGAATATGGAATATATTCAATCCGAACTTTACGGGAATTGTTGAAGGACCAATCTCGAGGAAAGACCTATACGCACTTATTGGAAAACCAACCACCGTCAAGTTGGTTAGAATGTCCGGAAAAGATATAAAAAATATTCTAATCCGTGCTTCCCAAAGCAAGAGATATGAAAATGGTAAAGTTGTTTTCGACGAGAAGTTAGTTGATAATCCCTGGTTATTTGATATGTTCGAAAACATAAGATACGAAATTGTGGCAAACGAAGGTACGGTAAGAAATATAATTTATGTTGGTAAAAACTTGGAAGATAACGATACAGTTGTTGTATCTGTCCCGTCTATAAGAACGTATGGTAAAGAACCTGTACTATATGGTAAAGTTATTAAGGATTTTGAACTTCCAGTTCAACATATTTTCATGAATACCTTAGATAAGATACTAAATGCAAAAGTGTTAGACTTCTTCGATGATGCGAATCGCACAACTGTTGTGAAACTGGAATACACCGTGAATGCCGGAGATACTTTAAGAAATCTCTCTTACAGATTAGGAGTCAGCGAAGATGCACTTCTTGCTGAAAACACGTTTATAAAGGATAGGAATCTTCTCAGACCAGGTTGGAAATTAGTGTATTACAAAGGATATCTCAATCTAATTCCACCGCTGAAAGAGTTTTTCGAAATAAAATGAAAAAATTAAAGGTGGCTTTCAAGCCACCTTTAATTTTTTCTAAATCGTTCAAAGTTCAAGAAATTATGGTATAATTCTCTTAGAAAAGTTAAAAACAATCATATTGGAGGTGTTATGGTGGGAAAATTCTATATTACGACACCTATTTATTATGTTAATGCAGAACCGCATATTGGTAGTTCTTACACAACGATAGTTGGAGACATACTTGCAAGGTATAAGAGATTGATGGGTTACGAAGTGTTTTATCTTACAGGTACCGATGAACACGGTCAAAAGATAGCTCAAGCTGCACGTGAAAAAGGTGTTAGTCCTCAAGAGCTTTGTGATTCTTTGGCTGAGAAATTTAAAGAGCTTTGGAAAGACTTGGGAATAACGAATGACTATTTCATTCGTACAACAGATGAAAAACACATGAAAACAGTACAATACTTTGTGTCCAAAATGAAAGAAAATGGTGATATATACAAAGGTACTTACGAAGGATGGTATTGTGTACCATGTGAAACTTACTGGAATGAAGACGAGCTTGAACACGATGAGCATGGGCACAATCTTTGTCCGTCTTGTAAAAGAGAAGTCCAACTCATAAAAGAAGAGAATTACTTCTTTAGATTGTCAAAGTACAACGATGCGCTACTTAAACACTTCCTAGAAAATCCAGACTTTGTCGAGCCAGACTTTAGAAGGAACGAGATGCTTAAAATACTCGAATCAGGACTAAAAGATCTTTCAATAACGCGAACAACACTCAAATGGGGTATTCCAATGCCTGAAGACCCCGAACATGTGATATACGTTTGGGTCGATGCATTGATAAATTACGTTTCGGCAATTGGTTATCCTGAGGATATGGAAAAGTTCAATAAATGGTGGCCAGCAGATGTACACTTAATTGGTAAAGAAATAAACAGATTCCATAGCCTTATCTGGTCAGCAATGTTGATGTCCGTTGGTTTGCCACTTCCGAAAAAAGTCTTTGCACACGGATGGTTGACAGTCAACGGTCAAAAAATCAGTAAGTCACTTGGAAATGCTATAGATCCAAGAGAATATGTAAAAAAATACGGAAACGACGTTGTGAGATACTATCTGGTACGTGATATCGTATTCGGAAAAGATGGCGATTTCTCCGAAGATAACTTGATAAAACGTTTGAATTCTGACCTTGCAAACGACTATGGTAACTTATTGCACAGAACACTTGCTATGATTCAAAAGCACTTTGATTCAACAGTACCAGGCATTGCTGAACTTGAAGAGATAGATAAAAACTTACTTGAACAATATGAAAACGTGAAGAACAAGTTTATAGAACTGATGGACAATTACAAAATAACAGATGCACTGGATACACTGTGGCAATTCATCTCTTCGCTTAACAAATATTTCGACGAAACAAAACCATGGGTTCTTGCAAAAGAAGGGAATAAAGAAAGGCTCGGTACAGTACTGACCATAGTTACCGAAAGTATATTAAAAGTGGCTACGTTTGTTGCACCGGTAATGCCAGACTCTTCTAAGGATGTTTACAGAAGACTATCTATCACAGAAGAGTTCAATAAAGATTTCCTTGATGGTTGGAACATTTTGAAAGGTAAAACGATAATACACGGTGAACCACTATTCAAAAAATTTGAGAAAAAAGAAGAAAAACCTGAAAAGCAGGAGGTAAAGAAGATGGAACAAAAACAACCAGAGAACGTAGTATCAATGGAGGAATTGATAGATATAGACACATTTAAAAAGATAGATTTAAGAGTAGCGAAAATATTGCAGGCAGAAAGAGTGGAAAAATCTGAAAAACTTGTCAAATTACAAATAGACCTTGGTGAACTCGGACAAAGGCAGATCGTTGCTGGTATCGCTCAATATTATACGCCAGAAGAACTCGTTGGAAGAACGATAATCGTTGTTGCTAACTTAAAGCCAGCGAAATTGATGGGACTTGAATCAAGAGGAATGTTACTCGCAGCTAAGAAAGAAGGTAAATTGACCCTCTTAACAGTCTCTTCAGAAATAGAACCAGGCGCAAAAATATCGTAAATTTAGAAACGGTTTCCGGACTTCGGACTCCGTAATCCAATAAATTTCAACCCGCAACTTGTAACTTGTAACCTATTGACCGGGAGGTTTACTAACGTGGATGAAATTAGAAATGATGAAATAAAGCAAGAAACACAGGAAAGTCAAGAAAGTAATGTTTTCGAACGAGTTCTTGAAGAAGAGCTTGTAAAATCGTATTTGAGTTATTCGATGAGTGTCATCATCGGACGTGCCATACCCGATGTTAGAGATGGTTTAAAACCAGTGCAAAGAAGAATAATATACTCGATGTACGAGTTAGGTCTATCTCACAATAAACCTTTCAAAAAAGCGGCGCGTATCGTTGGTGAAGTTATGGGTAAATACCATCCACACGGTGATGCTTCGATATATGAAGCACTCGTTAGGATGGCTCAGCCGTGGTCTATGAGATATCCCATTGTTGAAGGACAAGGTAACTTTGGTTCAATAGATAGAGACCCACCAGCTGCAATGCGATACACAGAAGCGAGATTGCACAGAATCGCCGAAGAGATGATAGAAGATATCGATAAAGAAACTGTTAGAATGCTTGATAACTTCGACGGAAGCTTAAAAGAACCGGAAGTACTCCCAGCCAAGGTTCCTAATTTGCTTTTGAACGGTGCAAGTGGTATTGCAGTTGGAATGGCAACGAATATACCAACGCATAATCTTTCCGATGTTGTTGATGCAACAGTTGCATTTATAAAAAATAAGGATATATCTCTTGAAGAGCTTATCGACTTGATAAAAGGACCAGATTTCCCAACGGGTGGTATTATAATTGGTAAAGCGGGCATCAGAGAGATGTATGTAACGGGTAAAGGAAGTTTTACCATCCGTGGAAGAGTTGAAGTTAAACACGATAAAAAGAAAAAGAGCATAATAATAACTGAAATTCCTTATGGTGTTAGTAAAGCAGAACTTATCCAGCAAATAGCTGATTATCTACAAGAAGAAGAAATACCAGTACGTGACCTTAGAGACGAAAGTGATAAAGATGGATTACGTATTGTTATTGAATTCCCAGAAGATGTCAACGAAGATGTCATCTTGAATAACCTGTACCAAAAGACCAACTTGCAAATCAGATTCAACGCAAACTTCTTGGTTATAGATGCCGATAAACAACCGAGGTTAATGAACCTCAAACAATTGCTCGATGCTTACGTAAAGCACAGGTTTGAAGTTGTAAGGAAAAGAACACAGTACGCTTATCAACAAGATTCAAAGAGGGCACACATTGTTGAGGGATTAATAAAAGCTTCAAGAGCGATAGATACCGTCGTAAACATAATCAGAAGCTCAAAGGACCCATCGGAAGCAACCGCACAACTTATGGACATACTCCAGATGAGTGAAGAGCAAGCAAAAGCTGTGCTTGATATGAGACTTGGTAGATTAACGAATCTTGAAACACAAAACTTACAACAAGAATACAGAGAACTCTTGGTAAAACTTGAAAAAGAAAAGGAACTACTCATGCACGATGAAAAAGTTTACGAAGTTATAATAGAAGAATTACTCGATATGAAGAAAAGATACGGAGACCAAAGGTTAACAGAGATAACTGAACACGAAGAAACGATAACGAAATTCGACAAAAAAGACCTTATACCAAACAAAGATATTGTAATCACACTTACTAAAAAAGGATTTCTCAAACTTATGGATGTTAATGCCTTCAGAACACAAAGACGCAACGGAAAAGGCGTCATCGGTGCTAATTTAATGGAAGATGATATTATATCACAAGTGTTGTACACACAACTTCATAGCAAAACATTGTTCTTCACATCTCTTGGAAAAGTATACGAAATTGAAAACATCGATATCGAAGAGAGTAACAGGGGTAACAAAGGAAAACCTGTCAACAAGTACATCAAATTAGACCAAGGTGAAAGAGTACTGACGATGGTCGATATAACAGACTACAATGGAGAGTTGTTCTTTGTTACGAAAAATGGAGTTGTCAAACGCACAAGTCTTGAAGATTTTAAGAACATCACCTCGAAAGGTATAAGGGCAATCACATTCAGAGAAGGAGATGAACTAGTTTCCGTTTTACGTGTAAACTCTGAAGAAAACACCGTTCTCATTTCTACAAAACTTGGTATGAGCATACGCTTTGGTGTAGATGAAGTTAGAACTATGGGAAGGAACGCAGCGGGAGTTAGGGGTATCAGATTACGCGAAGGTGATGAAGTCATCTCTTCAACTATACTTGAAAATGATTCCGGTTACATACTAACCATTACAGAAAACGGATACGGAAAACTTACCGAAGTTACTGAGTACAGAAAACAGTCAAGAGACGGGCTTGGAATAAAGAATATTGGAGAAATAGAGAAAACAGGACCTATAGTCGGTGTTTCATATGTGATTGGTAATGAAGAGATAGTATTGTTTACTAGGGATGGTGCAAGTATCAAATTCAAAGTTTCAGATATACCTGTGAGAGGTAGAACAGCTCAAGGTGTCAAGGTAATGAACCTTGCAGATGGAGATGTGGTAGCGGACTTTGCTGTTGTCGGTGGTGAAGATTGATTTGTACCAAGAACTTGAGCACACTGGTGACCTTGCTTACGAAATTAGGGCAAAGAATTTAGAAGAACTCTTAAAAGATGTTGTTTACATACTGTTAAAAAACAGTGAACTGGATTCTTCAGAGGAATTCTCCAATTTTGCTTTTGAAATACACGACAAAAAATGTTATAATATAATCACAGACGTGGAAGATGAAAACTTTTCTGATAACTTATTCGATATTATTAACGATTTGATTTACATCATAGATAAGGGATTTCAACCTATCAAAGTTGAAGGTTTTTGTGTCTATTTCCGTAAATGTAAGTCCTATCTTAGGATTAAAGCACTTACTTATCATAAATTCCTTGTTCAAAAACAGGGGGATGAAATATACGCCAGGATGGTGTTTGACGTATGAGGGAGTTGACTGAAAAACAGCAGTATATCTACGAATTCATAAAAGATTACCTTATAATGAAAGGTTACGCACCTTCTATTAGAGATATAGCAAGACACTTTAAAATGACTCCGCGTGGTGCACAGCAACATCTTATAGCACTTGAAAAGAAAGGATACATAAAAAGAGGAAAAGGTCCAAGAACGATATCACTTACAGATCGAAAAGAAAGTGTTATCGTTCCAGTGAAAGGTAAAATAGCGGCAGGTCAAGCGATAGAAATGTTCGAAGAAATAGACGAAGAAATAGAAGTGCCACTTTTAATGTTGAGAGGTTACGGTGAGTACTTTGCTTTGAAAGTACAAGGAGATAGTATGATAAACGCACATATTATGGACGGGGATTATGTAATCATGAAAAAGCAATATGCAGCCGAAAATAATTCGATAGTTGCCGCTGTTGTCGAAGATAAAATCACACTTAAAAGATTTATATTACGCGACGACCATGTTGAATTGATACCTGAAAACGAATTGTACAAAACTATAGTTTGTGAACCAAAAAAGGTAAGGATAATCGGTAAGATGGTTGGACTGATAAGAATAATCAGATAAAAAAAATAAAAGGGGTGAAGCTCATATTATGGAGATATCTGTCATTGAAGAATGTATAGTGAAAATTAAACTTCCAGAAGAAGTTGAATTGTCGAATTCTCAGGATATAAAAAGGAAAGTATACGAGAACTCCTTCGAAAAGGGGTATAAGAAAGTTCTACTTGATTTCTCAAAGACCAAATATATTGATAGTACCGGACTGGGTATAATAGTTGCGATGCATAAACAATCTTTGATGAATGCCGGAACAACAGCGATAATAAATCTTGATGACAACCTTAAAGGTTTGTTCAAAATGACCGCTCTCGACAGAATTTTCAATATATTCGAAGATGAAAAAAGTGCGGTAGAGTTTCTCAAATCTTAAGCATAAACCAAAACATACGATAGCTAAGGAAAGGAGGATGTCTTATGTACACATTTACAGAGCAGTTCGGAGTCGCGATAGTTTCATTGAACGGTGAGGTAACGATGCAAAATGCTATGACATTGAGAAACTGGGTGGTAGATAACCTAATCAAAAAAGGTAAAGTAAAGATCGTATTTGATTTGTCAAACGTTAACTCTGTTGACAGCTTCGGACTTGGTACCTTTGTTAGTTTGCACAAAACGGCGCTTTCTTCAAATGGTTCGATAGCTTTTGCTAACGCAAATGAAAATGTCAAAAAGTTACTTACAATGACGGCACTCGACAAGGTTATCAAAAATTACAATTCAGTTATGGAAGCAGTTAACAGCATAAAATAATTGAGAAGGTGTGGGATTAATGAAAATCGCTATAGGGAGCGACCATGCAGCCTTTGAGTTGAAAGAAAAGGTAAAAGAGTATTTAATAAATAAAGGTGTGGAAGTTATCGATTGTGGTACTTATTCTATAGAAAGTGTGGACTATCCGGATTTTGCCAAAAGGGTAGCCGAAAAATTGCAAAGTAAAGAATGTGATTTCGGTATACTTATGTGTGGAACCGGCATAGGTATGACCATAGCTGCAAATAAAATCAAAGGTATCAGAGCGGCTCTGTGCTTGTTCCCTGATATGGCAACGTATGCAAGAAGACACAACGATGCAAACATTCTCGTGTTACCTGGCAGACTAATGGGAATAGAGCTTGCCAAATGGACTGTGGATGCCTTTTTAAGTTCATCTTTCGAAGGTGGCAGGCATGAAAGAAGGGTAAAGAAAATTGAAGAACTTGAAGAATGACTTAGTTTTTTGTGCTCAACTCAATGAACAATTTGTACCAACAAAAGAGATAGATAACGGTAAATTCGTAAGAAATCCGGAAAGACCATCAAGGCTTTCTCTTGTAAATAAATTTCTAAAAGCACACTTTCAGGAAATAAGTGTATTGGATTTTCCTGAAAGTGTTCTTATGCTTGCTCATGAAGAAAGCTATGTATCTTACATAAAAAAGAAATCTTTAGACTTAATAGAAGGTGAATACATCCCGGAGGTGTTCTTTGTTGATCCGATATTCGATACAGGAACCCCGATAAAACATGAAACATACGATGCGGCTTTCCAGTCAGTTCAAGCTACACTGACGGGAATAGAACACACCTTAAAAACTAAAAATGTCTCTTACGTGCTTACGAGACCACCGGGTCATCATGCGATGAAAAGATACGGTGGTGGATATTGTTACTTTAATAATGTTGGAATCGCTGCACGTTATCTTGAAGATAAAGGTATGAGAGTTGCAATATTAGACATAGATTTTCACCATGGTAATGGCACCCAAGATATATTTTACGATGACCCAAACGTGCTTTACGTATCCATACACGGTGATCCGAAAATTTTTTATCCATGGTACAGTGGTTATGCAAACGAAACTGGTATAGGTAAAGCCGAAGGAACAAATTATAACATACCATTACCATCCGGAGCAGATTTTTCGCTGTACAAAACAGCCTTAGAAAGTGCTTACAACAAGATAATTGGTTATAAACCTGACTTTTTCATACTCTCTTTTGGTACCGATACACATATAAACGACCCAGTTGGAAAATTTTCTCTAATCGATTCGGATTACAAAGAGATAGGTATCAAAATCTCAAAGATAATTGAAAAAGTGGGACTTGGTACAATTGTTCACGAAGGTGGATATAATCAAAAAGCTAACTTAAGCGCCGTTAAGAATTTCATCGATGGATTATTGAGCTAAGAATTTTTCTTTGAGGAGGAATAAATCATGTCGATGAAAGAGAAGATAATGTCAGACATGAAAGAAGCCATGAGAAATAAAGACGAGCTGAGATTAAGAGTTTTAAGAGCAATTAAAACAGCGATTGGGTATTTCGAGGTTGAAGGTGAAAAACGCGAGGCAACAGACGATGACATTGCTAAAATAATACTCAAAGAAATCAAGAAAAGGCAAGAATCCGTTGAAGCTTACAGACAAGCAGGTAGGGAAGACTTAGCACAAGCAGAAGAGGAAGAACTAAAAGTACTCCAAGAATATGCACCTAAAATGCTATCACGTGAGGAAGTGCAAGCGATAGTTAAGCAAGTAATTACCGAACTCAACGCAACACAAAAAGACTTTGGTAAAGTGATGAAAGAAGTAATGACGAGGGTAAAAGGCTCAGCCGACGGAAAAGTGGTAAACGAAGTAGTTAAGGAGTTGCTTTCCTGAAGTGAATAAAAAACCAAAGATATACCCAATTTTTTTGCCAAACGCTGGTTGCAGAACACGATGTGTGTTCTGTAATCAGCATATTATGACAGGAGAAACGTACCCAAACATTGAGGAACTTCACACGCTTAAAAATATTACGAATGCTGACGAGATAGCATTTTACGGTGGTACGTTTACTGGATTACCTCAAAAATTCATGATTGAATTACTCTCTGTACATCCAAATATTCCGAAAAGAATATCGACTCGACCTGATTGTATAGATGAAAGTATAATAACGATATTAAAAGAATGGAATGTGAAAACTATAGAACTGGGTATCGAAAGTCTTGATAACGAAGTGCTTTCAGCATCAAACAGAGGTTACACGTCCGAAACGGTTTTTAATGCGATTGAACTCATCAAACCACATTTTGAAATCATCGCACATTTGATGGTTGGTTTGCCGAAAGATAGCAAGGAAAAAGACATTGCAACAGTAAAAGATTTGATTAAGCTTGGTATCAAAGAATACAGAATTCATCCAACGCTTGTTTTCAAAAATACCAAATTAGAAGAAATGTACAAAAATAATCAGTACGTACCTTTAAGTATAGATGAAGCACTTGATATAGTCAGCGATATGGTCATACTCATTGAAGGCAATGGAGGAAAGGTTTTAAGAATGGCATATCACGTACCACAAAGCCAACTTCAATTTGTTGTCGCTGGACCATATCATCCATCGTTTGGAGACATGGTAAGAGCGCATATAATAAGGAAAATAATCAACAAACTTGAAATAAAAAAGGTAAAATATCCAAAAAAATTTGCATCTTGGTTTAATTCATATGGAAATACTCAGCTGAACGTAATTAAAGAAGAAACAGATAATACAAATTGCGAGATAATTTTTGATAATCTCTTATATAACAAAGCACTCCAACTTTATATGATGAATTCTTAGTTTCTTAAACATAACTAATCACGTTGTAGCAAACCAACAGAGGTGATGGGATGAATATTCAGGAAATAGTTTTTTGGAGTATTTTCTTAATTATAGCTTCATTATTAGTTGTTGGACAAGTACTAATAACAAATCCAACGAAAAATATTCCAACTCCACCTCAGGTAGTAGAATATTTTCCTGACGTGTCGAAGACCGATAGAGAAGCGGTACTAATTTACGAAAACACAACTTATGCCGAAAAGCTTGTAGAATTATCTGACAAAAAACCGATATACGGTCTTGGTGAATATTCAGGTCCCTCTTTTATCGAGAATATGGTAAAAGATGGTGCGCTCCAAATAGCATACCAACATATAATTAAAGAGCTTGATATCAAGAAAGAAGAGATAAAAAAATCCTTAGCTAAAGATTTTGAAGATAAAAAATTGGAAGAGTACGTAGATAAGCTCTTTTCGTTAATTTACCAATTTCTTTCCAACGACAGCTCACTTGCCGTTGTTTACAGAATATGGAGAAAAGAGAGAGGGCAGATTGTAACATACTATATGCTGACTATATTTGACGACAAATACGCTATTGCGTTATTAAAATCTGTAGGTTCAGACATTTTGAACGAATTTACCGACAGAGATATAAACTTCGAACTTATTTGGCAAAAAACTTTCAACGGAGAAAAAAACAACAAAAAATAAATGGCGGAGGCGGTGGGACTCGAACCCACAAGGACCGTAAGGTCCACCGATTTTCGAGACCGGCTCCTTAGCCATTCGGACACGCCTCCGTCCATATGCATGTAAATTATAACATAAGTGTACGGTTTTTCAATAGGTGAAACGGTGGTCAGTGAACAGTGAACAGTACTCAGTGAACAGTATATATATAAATCACCATTTACTGTCAACCGTTAACTGTTAACTGTTCACTGATCACAAAAATGGGGTGTCCTTATGGCAGAAAATAAAAAGGTCAAATTGATGATAGTTGAAGATGATAAGAAATTGAGAAGATTATTGGAGATAGAACTTGAACATGCAGGTTACGATGTCGTTTCTTTCGAAAATGGAATAGATGCCATAGAAGAATTCAAAAATGAAAATCCGGAACTTGTTATTTTAGACATAATGTTACCGGATATGGATGGTTATGAGATCGCAGAAAGATTGAGGAAACTCAGCCCCGATGTTATTATTCTGATGTTAACGGCTCTTGGAATGAAAAAAGATAAACTTGCTGGTTTTGAAGCAGGGGCGGATGATTATCTTACAAAACCGTTCGACAACGAAGAATTATTAGCAAGGATTAGGGCATTACTCAGGCGAAAGAATATTTCAACGTCTAAACCTATAAAAATTGGCACTTTAGAAATACATGAAGGGCAACGAAGAGTTATTTTTAATGGTAAAGACGTGGATCTAAGTAAAACAGAATTTGATTTACTGCTTTATTTAGTTAAGAACAAAGACAGAGTTGTAAGTAAAGAAGAGATACTAGATGCAGTCTGGGGAATTGATTACTACGGTTCAGATAACACTGTGGAAGTCTATATTAATTACATAAGAAAAAAGTTATCTCCCGAACTGATTAAAACTGTAAGAGGAATAGGATACAAATTGGTTGGTGAAAATCTTGAAGCTAACAACTAAAATCTCGCTCTTTAATACACTCGCAACTATCATCATCGTTGGAATGGTACTCTTTACCATTTACAGATACTTCTCCGTTGTCGCACAAAGAAACATAGTAAACGACACTGGAAACATCGAAAGGTCTGTGATGATTCTTCAAACTCCGTTTGGAACTCAGTACATGGTAATGCGTTGGGATCTCTATGTTGCTGAGAAAGAAAATAAAAGTGTTGTTAATGACCCTTATGGCATAGGTTACGTTGATGCTCAGGGATTTCAAAAAATTTCGGATAGATACTTTTATTTTATACAATTTAAGAGTTTAACAATTGGAAGAGATGTAACACCAACGATGAGGTTCCTGTATGCGGTAAGAACATTATTTATCTTTGCCATTTTGTTCATAGCAATCGGAGTTTTCGGTTCCACGTATATTCTCTCAAAACGCAGTGTGAGTGATTTGAAAGAATTCATTACAAGTATAGAATCACTTGGCGGAAATGATTTAGCCTACCGTGTAAACGTAAAACCCAAAAGTTCTGAAGTTTCAGAGTTGATCTCAAAATTCAACGATCTGATGGGGAGAATAGAACGTTCCTACAAAGCCCAGGAATCCTTTGTATCAGCTGTATCTCATGAATTAAGAACACCCGTTGCCAATCTAACAGGATATGTAAATATGCTAAAGAGATGGGGACTTAAGGACGAAAATATATTAGTAGAAGCCGTTAACGCTATAGAAGAGAGCAGTAAAGAAATCAAACAAATAATAGAAAACATGTTACTGATTGCGAAAGTTGAGACATTAACTGAGGAAAAAATAGACTTAAGAGAATTTGTTGAAGATCTTGTTTACCACAAGTTTAAAGACAAAGATATAACTGTTGAAGGCACTGGATTACTAAGCTCAAATAGAGAAGGACTTGGCATAATAATTACCATAATACTAAACAATGCATTTATTCATGGTGCACCACCCGTAATAGTAAAAGTCTCCGATAATGCTATTGAGATAGAAAATCACGGAGATAAAATACCAGATGAAGATTTAGATAAAATATTTGACAGATTCTATAAAGGCAAAAACTCAAACGGAACAGGATTGGGACTTTACATAGCCAAAGAAATAGCAAATAAACTTGGATTGAAAATCTCCGTTGAAAGCACACATGAACGAACGGTGTTTAAAATAGTTAAGGGTGAACAGTAATCGGTGAACAGTGGACAGTTATCAGTTATCAGTTATCGGTCAACAGTAATTGTTAAACGGTCTAAAATGAATAATAAATTTTGCGAATAAATGCCAAGATTATCACCAATCACTGTTAACTGTTAACTGTTCACCGTTAACCGACTATTGTTCACTGCTCACCGAAAGAGGGTGATTCCCATGACAGTTGGAGGCATCAGTCTAAACCCGTACACGTTTCAAAACGTGATTGCAAGAAGGAACGTTGAATCAACTGAACAACCACAAGCTCAAGTTCAACAAGCAAAAGACATGATGATGCAAGTGTTGGAATTTGCGTTCTATAAACAACAGGATATGAACCTGAAGCTTGTGAGAATCGCAGGTGAACTGTACCAAGGCAAGAACATCGATGCATACGCATAAGTTAAAACAACAAAAAACAAAGTGCGGATTTCTCCGCACTTTGTTTTTGTTAGTTATTCTCGATTATTTGAGAAGACCTTTTTGTTTTAAGAAATCTGTGAGTATTTGCTCAAGCGTTGGTTCACCTATCTCTTGGAGTTCGTATCTAACCCTAACAGCTGGTTTGTTGATGTGCATAACTCTTCTCAAATCGATTGGTGTACCAATTATAACAACATCCGCATCCGATTTGTTTATTGTTTCTTCCAATTCTTTAATTTGTTTTTCACCGTAACCCATTGCTGGTAGTATTACATCGAGGTGGTTATATTTTTTGTATGTTTCAACAATTGAACCAACTGCGTATGGTCTTGGATCGATTATTTCTCTTGCGCCAAATCTCTTTGCCGCAACGTAACCTGCACCGTATCTCATTTCACCGTGTGTTAGAGTTGGACCATCTTCGACAACGAGAACCTTCTTGCCTCTAATCATTGCTGAGTCGTCAACGAATATTGGAGAAGCAGCATCAACAACAATTGCTCTTGGATTCCACTTTGCGATATTCTTTCTAACTGTTTCAATATCTTCTCTATTTGCTGTTTCTTCTTTGTTTATAACGATAACATCAGCCATGAGTAAATTTGCCATACCTGGATAGTATGTAACTTCATGACCAGGTCTGTGTGGGTCTACGACAACAATTTGAAGGTCTGACTTATAGAATGGAAAATCGTTATTTCCCCCGTCCCACAAGATAACATCCGGATTTTCGGCTTCTGCGGATCTCAAAATTGCTTCGTAATCAACACCTGCGTAAATTACACTTCTTCTATCGATGTGTGGTTCGTATTCTTCACGTTCTTCAATTGTACAATTGTGTTTATCTAGGTCGGAGTATTCAGCAAATCTTTGAACTTTCTGAGCTACAAGGTCACCATAAGGCATTGGGTGTCTTACAGAAATTACCTTCATACCTTTACTTCTGAGGATATCAAGAACTCTTCTTGTAGTTTGGCTCTTTCCACAACCTGTTCTAATTGCACAAACTGATACAACTGGCTTTGTCGATTCAACTGTTGTTGCTTTTGGTCCCATAAGTTTGAAATCTGCGCCAGTTGCAAGTGCGATAGCTGCTCTTTCCATAACGTATTGATGTGGTAAATCACTGTATGCAAGAATAACTTCGTCTACATCGTATTTCTTAACAAGTTCTGGTAAATTTGCTTCATCTTCTATAGGAATACCATTTGGATAAAGTGGACCTGCGAGTTCTGGCGGATAAATTCTTCCAGCTATATCTGGTATCTGTGTAGCTGTGAATGCTACAACTTCATAATCTGGGTTGTTCCTAAAGAACGTGTTGAAGTTGTGGAAATCTCTACCAGCAGCACCAAGTATGATAACTCTCCTTCTTCTTTCCATCTTTTCACCTCCAAGTGTAATAAATTCCAAGTTGCGGGTTACAAGTTGCGAGTCAATAAACACACAAAAGATTATTTTTTTGTATTTACTGTCAACTCGTAACTTGTAACTCGTAACGACAAACACATTATATCCCACCTCCTCTTACATTTCAATATTGACATCCACCAAAAATCAAAAATAGAAAGTAAAACAATTATTCTTAGCACTTTTATGCTTTAGTATGCTTAAGTATGGTAATTTTTGCATATTTTATGGAAACTATTCCAAAGAATTGTTTACTTTGGTAAAAATTATAGTATAATATAAGTGGTTTCCAAAAAACTTAGAACCATTTCAACTTTTAAAAAGGGGAGGTAGAGTAGTATGAGAAAAGTTCTAACAGTTTTGCTTGCTTCGTTGTTTGTGTTTTTTGCATTTGCTCAAGCAAAGAAGATTACCATTTGGACATCGGAAGCGCAAGTCCCTATTCTCAAAAAACTTGCTGACCAGTACAAAGCAAAGTACGGTGTACAAGTTGACGTTGTTCAAGTGAACTTTGGTGACATCAAATCCAAGTTCTTAACAGCAGCACCAGCAGGCGAAGGTCCAGATATAATCGTTGGTGCACACGACTGGGTTGGAGAACTTGCAGTTAACGGATTACTCGAACCAATCAACCTTCCAGAAAAAGACAAATACTTCCCAACACCACTTCAAGGTTTCACCTACAACGGAAAACTTTACGGTATACCATACGCATTTGACGGTCCAGCGATAATGTACAACAAAGACTATGTACAAAACCCACCAAAAACATGGGATGAACTCATTGCAATAGCAAAGAAGATAGAAAAAGATTACGGTGGAGAAGTTAGAGGATTCATTTACGACTACAAAAACTTCTACTTCAGTTCATTTGCATTCTTTGGAATGGGTGGATACGTTTTCGGAACAGACAAGAGTGGAAAAGTTAACGTAAAAGACGTTGGACTTGCAAACGCAGGTGCAATCGAAGGTTTAAAACTTATAAAGAAGCTTGTTGATGAAAAGATACTTACATCTGGTGACAACTACAACACAATGGACGGTCTCTTCAAAGATGGTCTTGCAGCGATGATTCTTAACGGACCATGGGCAGTTCCAGGCTACAAACAAGCAGGTATAAACTTTGATGTTGCTCCAATTCCAACACTTCCTGGTGGAAAGAATCCAAAACCATTCTTCGGTGCACAAGGTTTCATGGTCAACGCAAAGAGCAAAAACAAACTCTTCGCACTTGACTTCTTAACAAAATTCATCGCAACAAGAGACGTTATGTTCCAAATCTGGCAAGCGGACCCAAGATGTCCATCAAGATCAGATGTTAACGAACTCGTTATGCAAAGAGACCCACTTACAAAGAAATTTGCAGACTTCCTTGGTAAATACGGTCTCCCAATGCCAAACGTTCCAGAAATGGCAGCAGTTTGGGGAGCAATGGGCGACGCACTTGCAAAAGCACTTGACCAAGGCGTTCCAGCAGAAAAAGCACTTGCTGACGCAGTTGCGCAAATTAAAGCACAAATTAAGTAATGTGAAAATAACATAGGGGCACGGGGGAACGCCCCCGTGCTTTTTGTTAAATTTGAACCAGTGATTTACAAAATTGCTGGGGTACAAGGCTGACAAGGAGGAGGAATCGATGAAGATTTTCAAAATCATAGGTTGGATTGCGCTTGTATTATTCACTGTTTTTGGGGTACTTGGTGGATTGTTTTTATTCGGAAGAGGTTTTTATGAGCTTTCAGTAACGCTTTTTGTGTTAATATTCCTTATCGATTTTTTCATCATCAATCCAAATGGGTATCCATACAGATACATGATACCCGCACTTATACTGCTCTTTATCCTTGTTCTCTATCCAATTGCTTTTACAATAAGAACAGCTTTCACAAATTACGGCACAGGTCACATAATGACAAGGCAAGAAGTGGTTGAAAAATTGCTTGTTGATCCAATATATACATATACCGTTGATGATGGCACAAGGTTCAAATATTTTGTATACATAAGGTTTGAAGGTACACAACCAACGAAGGATTTTAAAGTTATTATTACCGACGGTCAAGACACATACGTAGCAAGAGATTACAGAACATTGAAAGCGGAAGCTGGCGAGTTGATACTTGGCGAAGCTGAGCTTGTAAGATTAGCCGATAGTGGTTTAAGGTACGAAAGACAACAAGGTAGAATAGAATTAATTAATGATGGCGGAAGGATATTTAAGTACTTCTATTCTCCAGAAGACCCGAATACTTCAATAAACGAAGAATACTTCAAATACTCAATCTTATTCCCAGTTTTGAGTAAAATAGAATTTGTTGATAACGCCGCAAATAGATATTCAATCAGACAAAACGAAGAAGGGAAACTCTTACTTTACGAAATTAAACACATGTACAAACTTGGATTAGCAGAAGTAATTGAAAAAGGTAAGAGTGTAGTTAAAACAGTTTTGATAAACACTTCAACGGGAAGACCATTAATTGAAGAGAATGGTACAATTTATGATATAAACGAAAAGGGCGAAAAAGTTGTAGTCGCAGGTTACATTTCTGGATATGGTCTTAAAAATTTCACAAGAATTTTCACCGATCCAACCGTATCAGGACCATTTGCAAAGATTTTCGTTTGGAACTTCACATGGGCAGCACTTAGCGTGTTGTTTACATTCGTTATAGGCTTAATACTGGCACTTGTTTTGAATAACCCAAATTTGAGAGGAAGAGCAATTTACCGTTCGCTTTTAATCATTCCATGGGCAATTCCAGCATTCATATCAGTACTTGTTTGGAAGAACGGATTCTTCAACGAGACTTACGGTATAATCAACAAATTTATAGTCACAAAACTCTTTGGCGCTGAGCCTATTAAATGGTTTAACGACCCATTCTGGGCTAAATTTGCTGTGTTAACTGTTAACACATGGCTCGGTTTTCCATACATGATGGTCGTTACACTCGGAGCGTTACAAAGCATTCCAGAAGATTATTACGAAGCAGCGGCAATTGACGGTGCTACAAAATGGCAAAGATTTCGGAAAATCACATTCCCACTCTTGATGACAACGGTTGCACCGTTACTTGTAGGAAGCTTTGCTTTTAACTTCAATAACTTTGTTAACATATACTTGCTCACTGGTGGTGGACCTGCAATGCCAAACACAACAACACCGGCAGGTTCGACAGATATTCTCATTTCATACACCTACAAACTCGCATTTGAAGGTGGCCGTGGGCAAGACTTTGGGTTTGCATCAGCGATTTCAATACTCATATTCCTCATCGTTGGAAGTTTGAGCTTTATAAACTTCAAGTTATCAGGTTCATTTGAAGAGGTGAATAGATGATGGTTAAAAGAGAACGAAAATTACTCACTCACATAATACTCATAATCATTTCCATAATTGTCCTTTTCCCAATTGTTTGGGTTGTCTCAACATCTCTCAGAAGAGACAATGCGGCATTCTCTACTAAACTATTCAGTAGCCGTATGACATTCCAAAATTACATCGACTTACTTGCTCCTGAAAAGAACGGGCCAAGGCTTGTTTCCGATATCGATGCGTTGGTGCTCATGGCTCCACCACATGATAAAGATACACTTGAGAAAGCGAACGAATACTTTAAAAAGGACATCGAACTTTTCAAAAAGTATATTGTAGAAACAAAACAATTAAGAGAGAAAATAGATAAAAGCATCGAATCACTTAACAAATATTTCCAAGATAACTCTGATAAACTTATCAGCTCATTCACCAGCGAACTCGACAAGATAATCAAAGAAATCACTTTTGAAAAGCCAAGCAGATACGTCGAAGTTGCTGCTTACGATTTATTAAACGAAGGAAACGACTTGTCAATTTTGAGTGACATCGATCCAAACAAAGGACAATCTGAATGGTATTCTATGATAGGCGAAAGGAAAGAAAAGATAAATTCACTTAAATCACAAAAGCAAGAACTTGAATTATCCCTGCAACCACTCGAAAAATCTTACAGCGTCTACCAATCACAATATTTAACGACTTTACGAACGATAGACTCTTTCTTACTCCCGCAGCTTAAAGAGTATGTACTTGCACTGGAGTCTGCAGACAAATTACTTGATGCAGCTAAGGATTCACAAGTATCAGCAGAAATTACTGTGGACGAATCAAGTGTAAGAATGAAATACGAAGAAACACTAAAAGGAATTGACAGTTTACAAGTTAATATCGAAAAATTCAAAGACTTAGAAGCTTTGCATACATCGCTTTCAGAATTCCAAACACTTTACAGAAATATACTCACAAAATGGGATAACTTCCAGTACAAAGACAAGGCGCCATTTGTTGATTTTCTCAACACCATCGATATGTTTACAACAAGAATCGCAGGCACTGTAAACGAAACGGTGGCACTCGTTCAAAAATTGAATTCTGCAACTTCCAACATGTTAAAACTCCAAGCTCAGATAGAATCGAAAAGAAAAACGCTTGCAAACTTGAACGGTCAAATAGCTAAACTCGACGAAGAAATCCAAAAAGCATATTCAGAAATCTCAGAGGCAACTATATACGTAAAATCACGCTTAGTTACTGAACAACTCAAAGAAGTTAAAGATAAAGTCTCAAAGATGAAGTTACCTGGTCAACTCCAACTGATGAACCTTCAAGCAAGAAAAGTATTTGGTATAGTTGGAGACCTTGCAAACACGTTGCCTGATGGTTCAAAGAAGCAAAAGACATTGAGAAACATCATATCGAAAATCGATTGGCCTGGAACAGCAAAAGACATGTTCACAAATTACGAACTATTTGTTCAAAACTATGAACCATTCATAAACGACTTACAACTTTACCTAGCAGATGTCGAAGTCCAAGGTCCGAAATTCATGCCAGTTGCAAAGACAGGCGTAAAAGTAAGACCACAGTCACTTGAAAGATTAATCGATACGGTTCTTTCAGTCTACAGAACAAGCGTTGTACCAAATATGAACGTTATGTCCAGAAAAGCAACAGAACTTTCCGACAAGTTGAATATAAAAGATTTGGCAAATCATCTTAAGAGCATAGATGGTGCTTCTTACAGAATTGACCAAATTTGGCAAAGAAAGCCGGATCATTACATGTTAAGGTGGATATTCAACAGTGTCATCGTTGCACTCACAGTTTCCGTTGTAATCACAGCGGTAACAGCACTTGCCGCTTATCCATTCAGCCGAATGAGATTCAGAGGAAGAAAATATGGTATAATGTCATTGTTGCTCATACAGATGTTCCCAGCAATAA
>Ga0209289_100462_pt1 | contig 21308 bp, 18 predicted proteins | sample GXS110809BmetaG_FD_184121 | JGI IMG/M metagenome (GOLD analysis project Ga0209289, IMG submission 184121) | Hot spring microbial communities from Gongxiaoshe hot spring, China to study Microbial Dark Matter (Phase II) - GXS 110809B (SPAdes)... ...
GCATAGATGCGACCTCTTGAGCTTTTTCCCTTGACATGACTTCATTTTTTGATACATCGTTTAAAACAATCTGTGTTTCACCATCGCATGCAGTTATAACTTTTTTCTCGGCTTTTTTATCACCTTTACCTTCAATTGCGCTTAAATCATTCTTGCCATTCAAAAATATACCAACAATAAAAATAAGTGCAAACATAAAAATTTTGCTTCTCATAAAGAATTCCTCCTTAAAATTTTATTTTTAAAACGATGGATCAACTGGAACTGGTGGAACTTCCTCTTTTCCACCTGATTCAAGATATCTTGCTGTAACCCTCATAGGCTCTCTACTCCAGAGATTATAAATTTTATTTGCTTTCCCATTTCCAATGATTTCAACTGTCCCATCGCCTGTTCCATCAAACTGATCAAATGGATCAGCTCTATTCATTTTGATTGTTAATTTCGGAAGCCCAGTCGGTGCATATGGCCAAGGCCAAGCGGTTGAAAGCATACCGTAAAAGTTAATATTCCCGATCCTGTTAAACACAGGTTGATGTGTGTGCCCATGGATCACGGTAACATTTTTAAACGGTCTCAACAACGCTTGAACCTCTTCAGCATCATCTGTCCAGAAGTTCCATGGTTTATAATACTTATAAAGCGGTGAATGGGAAAACACAACTATCGGTGTATCTTTTGAAACTTTAGCAAGATCTTGCTTCAGCCATTCAAATTGTTTTTTCCCAACATCCCCATAACCTCTTCCAACTGTAAACGGTCTTCCTTTCGGATTATCAAGTTGAGCCATAAACTTCATCCTCTCCATCGGCGTCATCTTTGCCTCTGTCCAGTAATCATCCACAAGAACAGAATTTAACACAATAAAGTGAACTCCTTTATGATCAAACGAATAATATGGTTGACCAAAAAGTTCAATCCATTTTTCTCCAAGATCAAGATACCAATCATGTTCTCCAACCATCATATAAACTTTCGCTTTAACCTCACTTAAAATTTCTTTGCCAAGCTTTAACTCTTCGGGCTGTCCAAGTTGAGCCAAATCCCCTCCGAATAAAACGAAGTCGGGTTGTGGATCAAGAGCATTTACATCCTGAACCGCTTTTAAAGCAGCGCGGACAAATCTTTCGTTAAGTTTTCTTTCATAAAGATGCGTGTCTGAAATATAAGCAAACCTGAACTTAACTTCTGTCCCACCACCTTGTTTTGCTTCAACTGCTTCAACGAGCTGGAACGAATGTGGCGGAAACTGATTCTTCGCAAGAGCAACAGCTGCCGAAGCCATTGCAACCTTGATAAATTGCCTTCGGTTTAGCTTAGGCAATTTCTTGAAAAATTCCTCACGCTCCTTTAAGTATCGTTCCTCTTTTTTCTCACTTGGCATTTTTGGCATAGCTTTGCACCTCCTTTTTTATTTATTTGTTTTCAGGAAAATCCTTCGGAAATTCACCTGTTAATGCTTTTAAAAATTCAACAAGATCCTGTTTCTCTTGATCAGTTAAATTAAGCGGTCTCATTTCACCAGAAAGATTTGGATTTTCATTTCCACCTCTATTGTAAAACTCAATCACATCAATAAGCGTTGCCTCGCTCCCATCGTGCATGTATGGAGCTGTAAGTTCAACATTTCTCAAAGTTGGGGTTTTGAACGCACCGATATCTTTGGGATTAAATGTTACAAGAAATCTCCCGAGCTCCGAATATGCGGGGTCAAGCGCAAGCTCATCAAGTTTTCTTTTATCAAGTTGACCTTGTTTTGCAAGCAATTCGGCTTTTCTGGCAAGATCAGCAAAACCTTCTTTATTCATCGCAACGCCAATGTTATGATATTTGTTATCTGTGAAAAATGGATTTGAACGGTTGAATTCATGACATGTAATACATCTTGCTTTACCTTGAAACAACTGCCATCCCCTTTTTGCAGACTCACTTATTGCATTTTCGTCACCAGCGATAAACCTATCAAAAGGCGAGTTTCCCGTCAGAAGGGTTCTCTCAAAAGCAGCTATAGCCTGTGCAACCTTATCAATTGTTATCTCTCCACCAAAAACTTTCTTAAACAATTCAACATACTCGGGAATCCCTTTAAGTTTTTTAACGACGGCATCGTGATCTGGCATGCCCATTTCAATTGGGTTAATTATCGGTTGTTTCGCCTGCTCTTCCAATGTCGGAGCTCGCCCATCCCAGAATTGTTGCTCAAAAAACATAGCATTTAAAACCGTTGGAGCATTTCTTGCTCCCTTCTTTCCACTCACCCCTTCACTTACCTTCTTGTTTTCAGCAAATGCAAATTTCGGATCATGACAAGTAGCACATGCAACAGTATTATCAATAGAGAGACGCTTGTCAAAGTAAAGCTTTCGCCCAAGTTCAACTTTTTCAGGAGTTATAGGATTATCTGGGGGAATGAAAAGTTCCCATAAATCTTTTGGGATCCCAAGCGGAATTTTAACATCATAACTTGCTTTAGCAGATGAATTCACCTTTTCCCCATTGATGGATATAAAGGAAAGAATAAACACAATGAAAAACAAAACCACATGGTAAAAGATTTTAAAGTTCCGCATGGTTTTTTCTTTTTTATTTTTCATCTTCCACTTACATAAGACAAGTTAAACCACCTGTTTATTCCAACTGAAAATTTGTTTTTCCAAATTAAGATTCATATATTTTAGGTGAATTAAGGGGCCGTAGCTCAGATGGGAGAGCGCCAGAATCGCACTCTGGAGGTCACGGGTTCGAATCCCGTCGGCTCCACTTTAATTTTCCCCCCTCAAAAAAAGATTCAAAAACATGAATCCTAAAACTCCAGCTATAGTTGAACTAATCAATATGGTTAACTTAGCGCCGCTGACTATTACAGGATCATCAAAAGCAAGCAAAGTAATGAAAATTGACATCGTAAATCCTATCCCGCCTAAGATACCAACCCCAAAGATCACTTTCCAATTCAAATCTTCTGGAAGCTCACAAATTCTTAACTTTACAGATAAAAAAGTTGCAACGAAAATTCCTAATGGCTTACCCAAAATTAGTCCAAGAGCAATGCCCAAGCTATAATTTTGAATCAAACTTTGCCCCAAAACACCACTATTTATAAAAATTGCAGTATTTACCAAAGCAAAAATTGGCAAAATAACAAACGCAACCGGCTTATGAAGAAAATGTTGCAAAACATGTGACGGAGATTTTTCGTCTTCATGAAAATCAAATGGGATCGCAAATGCCAACAACACACCCGATATAGTAGCATGAACGCCTGAATTAAGCATAAAATACCACATTACAACGCCAGAAATTATATAAAGAAAAAGATTTTTCACCCCTAATTTGTTGATTACCAACAGCAAAACGAAAATAAAAACTGCAATTAACAAATTCATCAAAATAATTCCCCTTGTATAAAAAATCGCTATAAGCAATATCGCTGCTAAATCATCAATTACAGCAAGGGCAGTTAAAAAAATCTTTAAAGAAGTTGGCACTTTATTGCCCAACAAGGACAAAATCCCTAATGCAAAAGCAATATCTGTTGCCATAGGTATTCCAAAACCCGATTGAGTCTCACTACCATAGTTGAAAATCATATAAATCCCAGCTGGAACCAATAAACCACCCAATGCGCCAAAAAACGGTAAGAGAGCATCTTTAATGTTTGAAAGCTCACCCTTATAAATTTCCCTCTCCAACTCAAGACCTATAAGCAAGAAAAAAATTGTCATCAAACCATCATTTACCCAATGCTCTATCGTCAAACCACCAAGTTTTAAATGAAAAAAATTCACATACATTTCCCCAAACCGAGAATTAGCAATAAACAGAGAAACAACAGTACAAATAACCAAAAGCAATCCACCAGTTCGCTCACTTTCAAAAAATTCTTTAAACAACTTTGATATTTTCCACACCATTTACTCACCGTAATTTCTTTGAAATTGTATCTTGTCACAATAAATTTTGAATCCGAAACTTCTTTTTGCTATCTTTGTTATGATTGAAAAGCAACCTTTGCTGTAAATTAACATATGTTTGACAAAATTAAAAAAGAAATAATCAACTCAATTGACTCACTATTACGATACGCAGTTGTAATTACAGGGAACGAAGAAGATGCAAAAGATTTAGTGCAGGAGACCTGCTATAAAGCATTAAAAAGCATAAACTCGCTTGACGAAAATTCAAATGTGAAAGCATGGCTTTTTACAATAATGCGAAACCTGTGGATAAACCAAAGAAAAAGAAACCAAATATCCCCAGTTTATCTTGAAGAAACAATTGAAAATGTGGGCGATGAATGGAATATAAATCCAGAGGAATTGTTAATTAATAATGAAATGCGTCAATTACTATTGAAGGCGTTGAACGATTTACCAGAGGCTTATAAAGAAATTCTTATTTTGCGATATTTTGAAGATTTCTCATATAATGAAATTTCAAAAATTTTGGATTGCCCACTTGGAACCGTTATGTCAAGGTTAAACAGAGCAAGAGAAAAATTAAAAGAAGTTTTTTTAAAAATTTACGAAAAAAACAACGATGATAGATCATAAAACAATAAAAATATGGATCAACCTATATCTTGACGGAGAACTTGCTGGAGAAGAACTTGAACTTTTTAAACAACATATAAAAGAATGCCGTGAATGCGCTCAAATCTTAAAACAACAGCGTGATTTTGTTGATTCAATAAGATCTCTGAAAGATGAAATAAAAATTGATTTTGGCGACTTCAAAACTGAACTTATAAAACAGATTGAGGAATTTAAACCTAAAAGCAGCAAAGCTTTAAAATATGCTGTCTTTGCTATAGTTGTTGTAATTTTAACCATCTCCGCTCTATCCGCTCTTTACTTTTACTCAAACCGCACTGATTTTGTAAAGATAGCAATTGAAAACCATATGCGTCAAATTCGGGGTCAATTACCACTTGAGATAGAAACATCTTCCGAAGGGGAGATTTCAAATTGGTTTGATGGGAAGTTAAGGTTTAATTTTCGCCTTCCCCGCTATCCTGATCCTTCAAATCAACCATATCGCATAAAGGGCGCACGACTTGTGGCGTTGAATAATGATTATGCTGCACTTGTATCTTATGAAATGGATGGTCGCCCGATGACATTGCTTGTTGCCCCATCAAAAAGCGCAAGCCCATACGGTAAAAGAAAAGTCAATTTCAAAGATATTGATTTCTATCTTGATACAAAAGATGGCTTTAACATCCTCTCTTGGACAGATAAAGGTTTAACTTACGCACTTGTTTTTGACTTTGAAAATTTTGATTGGAAGAAACCATGTATTGTCTGCCATAGTTCAGGAGCAAAGTAAATGTAAACGCAAAATTTACGAATTAACAACTTCCCAAATACTCTATAAGCCAGCCGAAAATAGCCTATAAACAACTCAAAGATTTTTGGCATCGCTTGAAAATTTTTAGTAAATTACTAACGCAATAAAAATAAACACTCCCAAAGCGAAAATGCCAGCACCAAAGGAGATCAAAAGAATTTCAGAAGTTGTGTGGGAAATACCCGAAACATATAAAAAAGGAATGCTTGTTCCAGCACGAATTTACGCTACAAAACAACTTCTTGACTCAATGGATGAAGGAGTCTTTGAACAGGTAACAAATGTCGCCTGTCTTCCAGGAATTCAAAAGTATGCCTTATGCATGCCCGACGGACATTGGGGCTATGGCTTCCCAATTGGCGGAGTTGCTGCGTTTGATTTTGAAAACGGAGTAATATCCCCTGGAGGAATAGGATTTGACATAAACTGTGGAATGCGACTTGTAAAGACGAACTTAACAATTGAAGAAGTGAAACCTAAATTAAAACAACTGGTTGATCTACTATTCCAAACTGTCCCTACAGGGGTTGGTGCAACTGGATTTGTTAAACTATCAAATTCCCAATTTGATGAGGTTATGGTAAAAGGTGCACGCTGGTGCGTTGAACATGGCTACGGATGGAAAGAAGACCTTGAAAGAATTGAAGAACACGGCGCAATAAAAGGAGCTGACCCGTCAAAGGTAAGTAAAAAGGCAAGAGAAAGAGGAATAGATCAACTTGGAACACTTGGATCAGGAAACCACTACCTTGAAATTCAAGTCGTTGATAGAATTTTTGATCATAACATTGCGAATGCTTTTGGAATTGAACAGGAAGGTCAAATTGTTGTGATGATTCACTGCGGTTCAAGAGGATTTGGACATCAAATCGCAACAGATTATCTCAAAGTTTTTCTTGACGCTATGAAAAAATACGGGATTCCACTTCTTGACAAAGAACTCGCCTGTGCCCCGATAGACTCACCAGAGGGAAGGGACTATTACTCTGCAATGCTCTGTGCAGCTAACATGGCTTTCGCAAATCGTCAGGTTATTCTTCACAGAGTCAGGGAAGCCTTTGAAAAAATTTTCAAGAAATCTGCACAAGATCTTGAAATGCATCTTGTTTATGATGTTGCTCACAACATCGCAAAAGCAGAGGAATATGAAGTTGACGGAAAAATCAAAAAACTCCTTGTCCACAGAAAAGGCTCAACAAGGTCATTTGGTCCGGGACATCCAGAACTTGCTGAAATCTATAGAGATACAGGTCAACCTGTTATAATCGGTGGCTCAATGGAAACTGGTTCTTATTTACTCGTTGGCACGAAAAGAGCTATGGAAGAAACATTTGGCTCAACCTGCCATGGCAGTGGTAGAACAATGAGCAGACATAAAGCGAAAAAAGAAATAAACTACAATCAACTTGTCAAACAAATGGAAGAACGCGGTATATATGTAAGATCTGCTTCAAAATCTGGGCTCGTTGAAGAAGCTGGGGTTGCCTACAAAAACATTTCAGATGTAGTAGAAGCAGTTGACAGAGCCGGAATATCAAGAAAAGTCGCTGCATTAAGACCAATAGGAAATATAAAAGGTTAAATAAAGTCCGGAATTTAAAAACTAACCTGCGCCATAAACATCAACTCATCATTATTAACATCTATTGGCTTCTCAATTTTTTTAATATAATTGACCCTGAAAACCACTTGCTCCATAACTTTTGAATAAACCCCAACTGTCAACCACTTGCTTTCACCCCTGACATTAATATCATTATCCCAAAATTCATATTTAATAACTGGCTCAAAATAATCAAAAAATTTATAACTCAACTGCATGTAATAACCGCGCTTCCTGATATCGCCATCATTTCCAAATATAAATTCTCCCCTCAGATGCAAATTTGAATTTACTAGAAGTGCGTTTAACCCAAAACCATATCTTTCCTTATCCCTTACATTCATCCTCCCATTTGAACCAATAAGCAAAGCGCCACTTAAAGTTACAAGATTTCCGCTATTACCTTTAAAATCATAACTTACATAACCAGTTATATCTTTCTTCGCATCTGAATCATCCATGTTTCTTGTATAATCAATGGTCTCATAAATTGTTCCAGGATTTTTATAAACAACCTCTCCGTTCCAAAAACCAAGTGCAAAATAAAAGTTTTTTACCCCAGCATATGATATTTCAAGCCCCCGATCCCTATCAGCAACAAGTGCCGAAACAACCTGCGAACGATAGATTGTTTTCCTTTCAGATGAAGATTCTTTTCTCTCAATTGACCAATGATACTTAAACTGACCTAACCTAATCTCAAACCCTTTAACTCCAGGAAATGGATCAACAAGTTCAATGTTGTAATCCTTCAAAAACTTATTAAAACTCAACTCCTTGACACCAAATTGAATCACCCATTTAACATGCCTACTTAAAGAACCGTCAACCTTTAAATTAATCGTTCCAGGTGTAAATGTTTCCATAATTTTATCCTCCTCAAATTCAACACGATACATGTATTGCAAATATCCGCTTATTTTAGTTTGTGAAAACATAAATTCAATAGATGTCAACCACAAGAGTAAAGCAAATAGGCAAGATTTTAAGTCTTTCATTTCCCTTGAATTGTTTATTTTTAATTCACAGATCACTTTGCATTTAAAAACGCCGATTGATTTGAAATTGCCTTGTGATATTTCGTTGTAATTTCTGTTAATTTTTACACTTAAAACTAAAAATTTTTAAAACCAAAAACAATTGGCAATAAAATAGATTGTTTCAGGTTTGAATTCCCCTATTGTGGTTTATCATGCAAAATTAAGCAATATAACCCAAATAAAAACGCTAATCTTTATCCTGCACTGCATCTTTTGATTTTTAAGCTCGTTTCAATTAAATTTAATCAAAAATTCCAAAAATAATTTGAGGTGAAAGACGCACCATGCCAATAATGGCTAAAATGAGAGATAATTTACCCGCAATTCTTTTGTCACTCGTAATCCTTTTCCTTCTCACCATTGTCCTTGATTGGGGAATGGATATAACAGGGAGACATCACAGGGAAGGCGCTTATCGTGAACCCATAGGTAAAGTTAACGGCGAGGAAATATCCTATCAAGAGTTCAACCAAGCGCTTGAATTTGAAATTGAAAATTATAAGCAAAGAACAGGAAACGATCCTGATGATTTCATGCTTGAACAATTAAGAAATCAGGTCTGGGAACAAATCGTCACCAGAAAACTAATTGAACAGGAGATAAAAAAACTTGGGATAACAGTAACAGACGAAGAAATAAGCGACTGGGTTTTAAATTCACCTGAGACGCTTCCTGAACCAGTGAAGCGAAATTTTGTTGATTCAACCGGAAACATAGATAGAACCCTGCTTGAGCGAGCCCTGAAATCAACAACGCCACAAGCAAGACAATTTTGGATTGAGGTTGAGAAATTTTTGAAAGCGCAAAAATTAACAGAGAAACTTCAAAGTCGTCTTCTTGCAAGCATTCGTGTAAGTGATGGTGAGATAAAAGAAAGATTTGAAAAACAAAACACAAGATACGAAATAAAATATATCTCGCTTGACCCGAATAAATTTGCAAAAGAGATAACCGAACCAAACGATGACGAAATCAGAGAATATTACAAAATCCATCAAGATGAATTCAGAATCCAAGAAACAAGAAGATTAAAGTATGTCGTCTTTTCAGATGCGCCTTCCTCGGAAGATTCCGCATCTGTTTTAAGAGAACTTGAAAACTTCAAACAACAAGCGCTCCAAGGGGCTGATTTCGTTGAACTCGTAAAAAATTACTCTGAAATTCCCTACTCTGATGTATTTTTCAAACATGGTGAGCTCTTACCTGAAATTGAAAACGAGGTCTGGGATAAAGAAGTCAATGAGATAGTCGGACCGTTGAAATTAAGCGATGGATTCCATCTCATTAAAATCCTTGATGAGCGCAAAGGCTCCGATACATTTGTGAGAGCAAGTCATATTCTCGTCCCATTGTCTCGGGACACAGCGGAATCATATAAACTTGCCAAAGAAATTCTTGCCCTTGCGAAAAAAGGCGAAGATTTTGCAAAGCTTGCTGGGACATTTTCAGTTGATCAAGCAACAGCCCGAAAAGGTGGGGACCTCGGATGGTTCGGGAGAGGAAGAATGGTAAAAGAATTTGAAGAAGCCTGCTTCAAAGCAAAACCAGGTGAAATAGTCGGTCCTGTAAGAACACAATACGGACTTCACATTATCAAGGTTGTAGCAAAAGATAATCGTGAGCTTAAAATCGCAGATCTAAAATTAAGTGTGAGGGCAAGCTCTGAAACAATAGAATCTCAAAGAAAGCGAGCTCAGGATTTCAGTCACACAGTTAGCGGGAAAAATTTTGTTCAAGAAGCTTCAGCGCTTGGACTTGACATCAAAACAACCCCACCTTTCACAAAAGATTCACCCATCCCTGGAATCGGACTCAATAAGACAATTTCTGACTGGGCATTCTCAAACAAGATCGGAAGCGTTAGTCCCGTTTTCAAAATCAAAGGTGGTTTTGCAGTCTTTACAATAACAGAAATCAAAGAAGCTGGAATAAGACCGCTTGAAGAAGTTAGAGAAGCCATCAAAGTTAGAATAAGGCGAGAAAAACTTAAAAATAAAGCCTTTGATTATCTTGCAGACTTAAGAAAGAAACTTAATGAAAATGAAGGGCTTGATGGTATAACAAAATTTGATTCAACGATTGAGGTGAAAACAGCATCTGGTTTTACACTCTCGGGTGGAATCCCAGGAATTGGCTCTGACGAAAATGTCCTTGGCAAACTTCTTGACATGAAACCAAACCAAATCTCACAACCGATAAAGGGTAATTCATTTGTCTACATCATTCAGCTCGTAAACAAAACACCTTTTGATTCCTCCGCATACAAATCTCAATATGAAACACTCAAGGAACAAATTTACAACGAGAAAAGAAACACTCTCTTTTTCATTTGGCTTGATAACCTAAAGAAAAATGCGAAAATAGTTGACAACCGTTCTTTGTATTTTGAGCAATGATTTGACAGATAAGACATAAAAACGAATGTTTTTAATAAATTTGTCATGTATCTCAAATATGCAAAAATTTTAATTTTGATAATCCCACTGCTTACAAACATCTCAGCTACACAATCAAAAAAAGCTGTCTCATTAAATTTTAACTACATTCTCTCGGCTTTCGTTTATCCAAATGTTATCTCAAGCGACAGAGGGATACGTGAGCTTTCAACCGAGGTTAATGGCTGGGTTGGAATCTCGGGTGATTTTAGATACGAATTTAAAGACGGATATTTAGTTGGATTTTCAATAGAAGCGGTTGATAAAAAAATTGACGATCACTTAACACGAAGAATATCAAACCAGATTTTAAAAATTCCCGTTGAAGATAGATTTAGAATTTACATTGCAGAATTAAGTTTATTTTTCGTTGCACCCTTTAGCTCACAGAGATGGAACATCTACATTGGTGGTGGAGCTGGGGCTTACATGGGGAAATTTACAAAGTCAATCGCAAATGTCAATAGTGAAATTCAAAAATCACCTGTAAACATTGGAATCCAAGTTATGTCGGGAGTTATATATAATTTCTCTGATAAATTTGGAGCGAGGCTGGAACTGAAATTCCGTGATCCAATTATTGAAGTTGAAAGCAAATTCACAGACAATCGGATAAATTATAACGGCTATATCATTCAAATTGACCCTGCGCCTTTCAGACAGCGCATTAATTTTGACACTATGACCTTCACGCTTGGAATAACTTATTCATTTTAAAAACTTAACAAACCTATAAAAATGACCACATACGCCGAACAAAAAAAGATGATTGAGGAACTTCAAAGAATCTCCTACCGATTAAAAGGAAAAGATAAGTATGACTTTGAAATGTTTTTAAAAAGACATAAAGATGACGAAGACCTTGACTCACTTTCAATGAAACGACTTCGGGAGATATACGAAAAGTATGTTATAAAGAAAGAAAGATGAAAGATGGTTGGTTTAATTGGGATTGCAGTTATCGTCTTGATAGTCATATTTGCGATCTTTTATGGATACGGTTTAATTTTGAAACAAGAGAGGAGTTCCAACCCATTCAATTTAAAGGTCAAGTGCACCCTTTGCGGACGATTTTTTGATAAAGAAAACCTCGTTGAAAGAGCCATCGGAATTGAAAAACTCTACTACTTCTGTGGCGATTGCATCAAAAGTTTATATACAGAGCACTTGAACAAAAAACAAAATTAAATCTTTTAAAAATGCTTCTTTGTGAATTTAGCATGACTCCAATAGGTCAAGGCGAAAGCGTCAGCAAATTTGTCGCAAGATGCCTTGACATAGTTGATAAAAGCGGACTTGAATACAGATTAACCCCAATGGGAACGATAATTGAAGGCGAATGGGACGATGTATTCAACACAATTAAGAAATGCTTTGAAGCACTAAAAGTAGATTGCAATAGAATATCAATCACAATCAAAGTGGACTACAGAAAGGGCAGATCTGGAGCACTTGAAAGCAAAGTTAAAAGCGTTGAAGAAAAACTCGGACGAAGCTTGAAAAAGGGTTAACCTTTCTCGTTTTTGAATTTCTTCAAAATTCCAAATGGTATAATCAAAACATAAGCAATAAACAAAATAATTGGAGCAAGTGTAACAGCGACAAAATCATCAACATCACCGATTGCCATAAGATAAAACCCGATAAAAATTAAAACAATGCCGAAAATAAGGAATAAGAAATTTTTCTTTGAAAAAGAAAGTTCATGCTTTTGAAAAATTCCTCTCGCTCTCTTCTCTTTTGGCTTTGCCATCAGTGTTAAGGTTTTATTTTTGACTTTTAAAAGATAAAAAAATAAATCAAGTTTTACAAATATGAGAGTAAAATTTTTACTTCCTCTTTTCCTGCTATTCTACTCTTGTGACCACGGATTAAAACCACCAGAACAATATGAAGAGCCAGGATTTGGCGGAACTGTTTATTTTAAAGGAACATGGCCTGATAGCGTTTATGATTTAAGAGTTGTCGCTTTCAGAAATTACCCACCACAAAACATAATAAGTGAAGTTATTGAAGGCAAAGCAAAATTTAGCCAATCATTGCCAGTTAAAGTTGATTCTGTGAAATACGAAGTCTCCGCCGACACTGGTAAATGGGAATATGTCGTTGTTGCCCTCCAATACGGCTCAAATATCTTCTCAGACTGGAAAGCAATCGGCGTTTACGACACAACCCAAAACGACACAATCCCGACGCCGATTTATATTCCCTTTGGCAAGTTTCTCCGTGGAATTAATATAACATGTGATTTTAACAATCCCCCACCACAGCCATTTAAGTTTTCTGAAATAATTGGGCTTTTGATTACAAAACAAAATGAGTCTTCAAAATGAAGATTTTTATTTTTTTATTTTTAATAACTTCACACATATTTTGCCAGCAACAGAAAGGCGCTTTAACTGGAACAGTAATTGACGCAGAGACAAAACAACCAATCTTTGGAGTAAACATCATAATTGAAAATACATTTCTCGGAGCAGCAACAAATCCAAGTGGGAAATTTTTAATCAGGAATATACCCCCAGGGAAATACATGATTAAATTATCTGCAATAGGATATGAAATTCAAAAATTTGAAGTTGAAATTTTACCTATGCAAGAGACAAACATAACTGTTGAATTAAAACCAACCACATATACAGTTGAACCAGTTGTTGTAACAGCGACAAGAAGAGAACAAATTTTAAGCGAAATCCCCGTTAGCACACATGTCGTTGAATCACAATTGATCTCACATAGAAATAACCTTCAAATTGATGATATACTTCGTTATGTCCCCGGGGTTAATATGATTCAGTATCAAGTTAACATTCGTGGTTCAAGTGGATACAGTCGTGGAACTGGTTCAAGGGTTTTGCTTCTTTTTGATGGGATGCCATTTTTGACTGGTGATGCCGGGGAAATTATATGGGAAGCTATACCAGTCTGGCAAATTGACAGGATTGAGATAGTAAAAGGGGCTGGTTCGGCTCTCTACGGTTCAAACGCAATAGGAGGAGTGATAAATGTTATAACGAAAGAAACAATGCCAAAACGAGCATTTCGCTTCAGAACTTATTTTGGAATGTATGATAAACCATATTACCCAGAGTGGAACTGGAGCCAAAGAAATAGATTTTACTACGGTGGCTTTGCCTCTTTAAACTTTTCAACCAACAATACTTCCTCTTTAATCCATATACAAAGAAGCATTGATGAGGGATATAAACAAAATCAAAACTATCACAGGTGGAACTTATTCACAAAATTGAAATATAATTTTTCCCCATTTTCAAATTTAAATTTCATTTTCAACTACCTTCGCCAGAAAAATGAGACATTCTTTTATTGGAAGAATCTGCGCAATGCCCTTAGACCAAGGGATGAAGATGTCGGAGCAATGGTAAACTCAGAAAGGTTTATTACATTCGCACAGTATAAAAGAATTTTAAGCGCTCGTCTTTTTTATATCGCTCGTTTGGGTTTTTTCAGAAATAAATGGAATGATAACGCAACTCCTCAAAACAGAAGCACCGCAGGTTTCATAAATTCCGAAGCCCAAGTCAACTATCAACCTGACGACAAAAACTACTTAATTGCTGGCATAGATTTAACTTATAACAATGTCAAATCATCCCTATTTGGAAAGAGAAACTCACACTCCATTGCAATATATTTTCAGGATGAAATCAAATTTTCCGAAAATCTTTCAATTTCCGTTGGTGTGAGAAATGATTTATATAAACTTGATTCTTTAAAATACACTGGACAAATAAATCCAAAGTTTAGTGCGATTTATAAGATTAATCGGTCACTTAACATCAGGACATCTGTTGGAACAGGTTTCAGAGCTCCTGCCATAAGCGAAGCATTCACAAGTACAACAGCAGCTGGTGTAACCGTCAAACCAAATCCATCTCTAAAACCAGAACGAGCAATATCTTTTGAAGTTGGATCAAGGTTAACCCTGCCTTATATTGCGATTGATTTATCAACATTTTGGAATCACTACTGGAATCTGATTGAGCCTGTATTTGACATAGATGGGAAAATTATATTTAAAAATGTAACTGAAGCGAGAATACAGGGCGCAGAAGTTGGTGTTAATTTTTCAGCTGTAAGTTTTATAAACTTTTCCCTTGGCTACACTTACCTTTTCCCTTGGGATTTAAGTGAGGATGCGATTTTAAAATACCGACCAAAGCACATTTTCTATGCAAATACAAATGTAAATTATAAATTTTTATTTGCTGGCTTGGATTTTAGGTTCATCAGCAAATATGAAAGGATAGACCAGCTTTTGAAGGTTATCGTCCCCGATGCCGAAGAGAGAGTTCCAGTCTATGTCGTTGATGCAAGATTTGGGATAGAGTTAAAAAAGTTAAAAGTATTCGCAAATGTAAATAACATTTTACAATATAACTATGTGGAGATAGTTGGAAACCTTGCCCCGATAAGAAATTTTAACCTATCAATTGAATATGAGATTTGAAAATAAAAAAATTGGGGGCGACTTGCCCCCATTTTTTAAATTCAAACGACTTCAACCTCTTCAATTTTCTTAATGAAAACCGGTTTTCCATAAAAATCCACATCAACGACAACGACATCTCCATTCATAAATTCACCAGCAAGTATTTTTTCAGCAAGCGGATCAAGTATATGTTTTTGTATCATCCTTCTCAAAGGTCTTGCACCAAATGTTGGGTCATAACCAATATCAGCAAGCCATATTTTCGCTTTATCTGTAAGTTCAATCTTCATATTATTTTTCTCAAGGCGCTTGTTGACCTGCTTGATTTGTAAATCAACTATCTTGAGTATATCATTTTTCGTTAATGGTTTGAAGAAGATTATTTCATCAATCCTGTTTAAAAATTCAGGTCTTATCGTTTGTCTTAAAAGTTGCATCACCTCATTCCTTATCTCTTCCATAATTTTATCTTTGTTCTCTTCGTTCATCTTTAACATTTTTTCGTGTATTATGTGCGAACCGATGTTTGATGTCATGATTATAATCGTATTTTTGAAGTTAACAACATGACCTTTGCTATCCGTTAAACGTCCATCATCAAGAACCTGAAGCAAGATGTTGAATACCTCTGGGTGTGCTTTTTCAATTTCATCAAGTAAAACAACTGAATAAGGTTTTCTTCTCACAGCTTCTGTTAATTGTCCACCCTCTTCATAGCCAACATACCCAGGAGGCGCACCAATCAATCTTGATACGGAAAATCTTTCCATATATTCGGACATATCAATTCTGATCATCGCATTTTCATCGTTGAAGAGAAGCTCGGCAAGGGCTTTTGCCAATTCAGTTTTTCCAACCCCTGTGCTCCCGATAAACAGAAACGAACCAATTGGTCTTCTCTCGTCTTGAAGTCCAGCTCTTGCCCTGCGTATCGCGTTGCTTACAGCCTTGACCGCTTCTTCTTGATCAACTATTCTCTCATGTAATCTCTCCTCCATATGTAAAAGTTTTGTCCTCTCACTTTCAAGCATTTTCTGAACTGGTATACCCGTCCAGCGAGAAACAATTTCAGCAATATCTTCAGCATCAACCTCTTCTTTAAGCATTCTTAAATCCTTTTGAACTTCTGCAAGTTTTTGAGTTGTTTCCTTTAGCCTCATCTCAAGCGAATGTATAACCCCGTACCTTAACTCTGCAACTCTTGCATAATCACCTTCACGTTCTGCTTTCTCAGCCTCAATCTTAGCTTTTTCAATTTCTTCTTTCATCTCACGAATTGATTTGATAAGTTCCTTTTCTGTTTGCCAGTGAGCTTTTAAACGATCTCTTTCCTCACGTAAGGAGGCAAGTTCATGTTCTATATCCTCAAGCTTTCTCTGCGTTGCTTTCTTATCAACATCGGTTGCATAATTTGAAGTCAATTCACGCTTAACGGCTTCACGTTCAATTTCAAGCTGTTTGATCTTTCTTTCAATTTCATCAAGTTCCTCAGGCATTGAATCAATTTCAATTCTCAATTTTGAAGCAGCTTCATCTATTAAATCAATTGCTTTATCAGGTAAATATCTATCCGTGATATATCTATGACTCAGCTGAGCTGCTGCAACGATCGCTGCATCGGTAATTCTAACGCCGTGATGAACCTCATATTTTTCTTTTAAACCGCGCAAAATTGAGATTGTATCCTCAACGGACGGTTCTTCAACAAGAATCGGTTGAAATCTCCTTTCAAGTGCTGGATCTTTTTCAATATGTTTTCTATATTCGTCAATCGTTGTCGCACCAATTGCATGAAGCTCTCCACGGGCAAGAGCGGGCTTCAACATATTTGCTGCATCAACCGCTCCCTCAGCTGCCCCAGCTCCAACTATTGTATGAAGCTCGTCAATGAAAAGAATAATTTCGCCGTTTGATTCTTGAATCTCACGCAAAACCGCCTTTAACCTATCTTCAAACTCTCCACGATACTTTGTCCCGGCTATCAAAGCACCAATATCAAGCGCAAAAATTCGCTTGTTCTTTAATGTTTCCGGAACATCACCCTGAACAATTCTGTGAGCGATGCCTTCAACAATTGCGGTTTTGCCAACACCTGGCTCACCAATTAAAACAGGATTGTTTTTCGTCCTTCTTGAAAGAACTTGCATAACACGACGAATTTCCTCATCCCTCCCGATAACTGGATCAAGTTTCCCAAGCCGAGCAAGCTCTGTTAAATCACGACCGTATTTTTGAAGTGCTTGATATTTATCTTCTGGATTCTGGTCTATCACCCTCTGCGAACCACGAATTTCACGCATAACCTTTAGAATCGTATCTTTCGTAATACCCTGCTCTGAAAGGATGCGACCAGCGTCGTTGTTTTTATTTTCTGAAAGGGCAATCAATAAATGTTCAACACTTATATATTCATCCCTCAACTGATTTGCTTCCTTTAAAGCATCATCAAAAATTTTCATCAAACCCTGTGAAATATATTGATTCCCAAGCCCAGCTCCTTGAACCTGAGGGAATCTGCTAATTGACTGATTTAACCTGCTTTTTATGTAAGGTATATTCCCGCCGATCTTTTTTATAATTGAATTCACAAGCCCTGTCTCATCATCTATCAAAGCAAGAAGAAGATGCTCAGGTTCAATAGCTTGATGACTTCTTTCAGCTGCAATTTGCATCGCTTTCTGAATTGCATCTTGAGATTTTATCGTGAATTTATTCCAATTCATACCAGCTATCACCTCCCTAATTTAATTTTTGACAAAAAAGGCGAGGTTTTTAAACCTCGCCTTGTGAAAAAGCATTTCTCAACCCATGATTTTAATTTTTATCTTTCTTATCCTTATCATCAACTATCTCATAATCCGCATCTTTAACATCCTTCTTTGTCTCCGACTCTTGAGAACCACCACTTGCATAACCAGTTCCGTAACCTGTTCCTGATGTTGCATGTTGATAGAGATAGTTTGAAGCTTCATTCCAAGCCCTTGTTAAGTCATCAATCCCAGCTCGTATATCAGCAATAGGTGCTCCTGTTTTTATCATATCTTCAAGCTTGTTCGCCTTCATTTCAACCTTGCTCCTCAAATCAGATGGAAGTTTATCTCCAATTTCACGGAGCTGTTTGCGAGTTGTGTAAACAAGATTGTCAGCTTGATTTCTAAGTTCAGCCTCTTCACGTTTTCTTCTATCTTCTTCGGCGTGCTCTTGCGCTTCACGTTTCATCCTTTCAATTTCTTCTTTAGTCAATCCACTTGACGCAGTTATCCTTATGCTTTGTTCTCTACCCGTTGCCTTATCTTTTGCGGTAACATGAAGAATTCCATTAGCATCAATATCAAAAGTAACTTCAATCTGTGGAACACCTCTTGGTGCTGGTGGTATGCCATCAAGTATGAACCTTCCGAGCGTCCTATTATCTTTAGCCATAGGTCTTTCTCCCTGCAAGACATGTATCTCAACTGATGTCTGATTATCAGCTGCAGTTGTAAATATCTCCGTTTTTCTCGTTGGGATCGTTGTATTAGCAGGTATCAAAACGGTCATAACTCCGCCAAGCGTCTCAACCCCAAGCGAAAGTGGTGTCACATCAAGCAAGAGAATATCTTTTTCTTCTCCAGCGAGAACAGCTGCTTGAATAGCTGCACCAATTGCAACCGCTTCATCTGGGTTAACACTCTTATTCGGTTCTTTTCTGAAGAACTCACGAACAATTTGCTGAACTTTTGGTATTCTCGTTGAACCACCAACAAGAATCACTTCGTCAATATCATCAACTGTTAATTTTGCTCTTCTCAAAGCTTCTTCACACGGTGGTATAAGTTTTTGCAACAGGTCATCTATCAGCGACTCAAATTTTGCTCTCGTCAGCGTCATTTGTAAATGCTTTGGTCCAGTATTTGTAGCGGTGATAAATGGAAGATTGATTTCTGTTTCAAGTCGGCTTGAAAGCTCTATTTTCGCTCTTTCAGCAGCTTCCTTCAACCTTTGCAATGCTATCGGATCCTTGCGCAAATCCACACCTTCCTGCCTCAAAAATTCTTCTGCTATCCAATCAATTATCCTCTGATCAAAATCATCCCCACCAAGGTGAGTATCTCCACTTGTTCCTTTAACTTCAAAAACGCCTTCACCAATTTCAAGAATTGATATATCAAAAGTTCCACCACCAAGATCAAAAACAGCAATTTTCATCTGTTTGCCCTTTTTATCAAGACCAAAAGCAAGTGAGGCAGCAGTAGGTTCATTAATTATTCTCCTTACATTCAAGCCCGCAATTTCACCTGCTTCCTTTGTCGCCTGACGCTGTGCATCGTTAAAGTAAGCTGGAACAGTTATAACCGCATCGGTTATCTTCTCACCAAGATAAGCCTCAGCATCTTGTTTCAACTTTTGTAAAATCATCGCTGAAATTTCAGGCGGTGAATAAACCCTATCCCCTATTTGAACCCTTGCTGTATTATTCGGACCACGAACAACTTTATATGGAACTCTTCTTGCCTCCTCAATTACTTCATCATAAAACCTCCCCATAAATCTTTTTATTGAATAAATCGTATTCTCTGGGTTTGTGATCGCCTGTCTCTTTGCTGGATGTCCAACTAATCTCTCCCCCGTCTTCGTAAATGCAACAACAGATGGAAGAGTCCTCGGTCCTTCTGATGTTGGTATTACAACTACATCATTTCCCATCTTTACAGCAACCACAGAGTTCGTTGTTCCAAGATCAATTCCAACAATTTTTCCCATAGTTTTTCACCTCAAATTTTTTGTTTTTTATAAACTTGAAAAATCCGTAAATTAAATATGCAAAGCCTGTGCCAGAAAAAATGATTAAAAATTAATAGCGTTTTGATTTAACCCCTCGCTTTTAGATTTTAATTTTGGCATACGTTTGAAAAGATTTCAGAAATTTAAGCACTTTTGACCGATGAAAGTTAAAGCATCTCCAGAGAACATAAAACTTGCCGGGAAAATTATCAAGGAAGGTGGGCTTGTCGCCTTTCCAACTGAGACAGTTTACGGGCTTGGAGCAAACGCCTTAAACCCTATCGCTGTCGCAAAAATCTTTGAAGTTAAAAACCGTCCCTCATTTGACCCGCTCATAGTTCATATCTCAAGAATTGAATGGCTTGAAAAACTTACCTCGCAAATTGATGAAAGAGCTTTTAAACTTATTGAAAAATTCTGGCCAGGACCTCTAACACTCGTTTTATTTAAATCTCAAATTGTCCCAGACATTGTCACAGCTGGACTTAAAACCGTAGCCATAAGGATGCCAGCCCATCCAGTTGCACTTGAATTAATTGAAAATGCACAAACTCCTATCTCCGCACCAAGCGCAAATCCATTTGGCTATATCAGCCCCACAACAGCTGACCATGTTGAAAAAATGCTCGGTGATAAAATTGATTTAATCCTTGACGCTGGGAAATGCCCAATCGGGGTTGAATCCACAGTTTTATCCTTAATTGATGAAGAACCTAAAATCCTTCGCCCAGGGGGTCTTCCAGTTGAAGAAATTGAAAAAATTATAGGTAAGGTGAAAATTCAAACAAAATCTGAAAAAATCCTCTCACCCGGACAACTCCAAAGACATTACTCTCCAAAAACACCCGTAAAAATTTTTAAATCAATTGATGAAATAAAAAACCCAGAAAATTCAGGTATTCTTCTGTTTAAAAAAATCAATCTAAACATAAAAGCAAAGCGAGTTGAAATTTTATCAGAAAATGGCGATCTACTTGAAGCATCCGCAAATCTATTTTCAGCGTTGCATCGCCTTGATGATTCTGGAGTTGATGTAATATACGCTCAGGAAGTTCCAGAAACTGGACTTGGGCTTGCAATTATGGATAGATTAAGAAAAGCATCCGCTCAGGAATGAAAAACTTTATAACCCGAAAGTTACTGAAAAAATCAATGTGTTAATTTCTCACCTCTTTAAATCAACGATAAGCTGAATAACGGTATCTATTCTTTGATTAAGTTGAGATATCTGGGAATCTACCTTCTGGGTAATTTGCATTATTTCTTGCCTTAACTGTCCCATCTCCTGCCTCAACTGCCCTATCTCTTGCCTTAACTGCCCCATTTCCTGTCTCAACTGTCCTATTTGAGTATCTAACCTCTGTTCAAGTTGAGCCATCTCCTGTCTTAACTGTCCTATCTGAGTATCTATCTTGTTGTTAAGATACCTGAAATCTTCTTCCTGTCTTCTCTTTATCTCATTTACAACCTCAAGTATACTCTTCGTCCTCTCATCCACAACCTCATAAACAAGCTCAAGCGTTACTTTTTTTATGGCTTTCGTCAATATCTCTCTCACGAAACTTACCCATTTTATTTTTTTATCTCACCTTTCTCAAAGTTAAATATAAAACCTGTCACATTCAAAGTCAAGTTTAAAATAACTAACCCATGACTATCTAATT
>Ga0209289_100464_pt1 | contig 21265 bp, 18 predicted proteins | sample GXS110809BmetaG_FD_184121 | JGI IMG/M metagenome (GOLD analysis project Ga0209289, IMG submission 184121) | Hot spring microbial communities from Gongxiaoshe hot spring, China to study Microbial Dark Matter (Phase II) - GXS 110809B (SPAdes)... ...
CGCCTTTGACTTGGAAAAGAAGCGTTGGAAGGGTAGCGTGGATTTGCCCGCTAACAACGACCCTGAAGACAAACGCTACGCCCTAATCGTCAGTGCTTGGGACGACGATGACCGCGATGAGCGGCTGGTGGAAGTGGTCGTTAAAGGCAAACCGCCGACAAACAACCCCTAAAGTCACGGGCGAACCCATATCGCCACATCGCGGGTGACCGCCTCCAAGTGCACTGGCAATTCGCCCTTTCGGGCAATGCCTTGCCCCTCGCCGATGACCCTTCCTTGCCAAGTGTCCCAAAAGAGGAGGCGGTAGCGACCGTCCCGAAGTCCTTTGAGGGCGAAACGCAAATGGCGGATGGGTTCGGGCATTTTGCCTTCCCTTGCCATTTGAAAGTTGCTCCCTTGATGGTGCACCCAGACCAACGCCATCGTCTTCGTTTGCATGCCAACGATGTCCACCTCGGCAAAGCGCCGGTCACGGTAGGGCGAAAAGCGAAAATGGGTGATGGTGCACCAATCAACGCCGCGATTGTCCACTTCCACGATGTGCTTGCCTTTCGGGATAGGCACGAGGAACTCGCGGTCGTAAAGGTAATCCCACTTGTGCCAAGTGGCATCCCAGCGCCGCTCGCGGTAACTGCCTTCTCGGTAAGTTCGTCCCTGTTCGTCTTGGCGCTCCGTCCCTTCGGGCAATGCCTGTCGCCAAACTTCCTTGCCATCCACCCGCACGATGAGCAAAGCGCCCGACGAAACCGTGCCGACCCGCAACGCCAGCATGCCATCCTGCGGGAAGTCCACGACGAACTTGGGCGGGCGATAAAGGTCGGGCTTGCTGGGCGAAAAGAGGAAAACGCTTGTCTCTCCGTTGCCGTCCACTTTACCGCTGCGATAGAGCGTGAAGGTGTCGCCCGTCGGGCGCTGCCAACCCAAAGTGGGAGTGAAAAGCAAGTCGCCAAAGGGTGGGTCGGGTTGTTCGCTTAGGGTCGGTTCGGAAATCTGAACGGGACGCCAATTTTGCGCCCATGCCTTCCCGACCAACCGAACAAAATCGGCGACAGGGCGGAAGTGATGCCAAAGGTTGAGGCGGTCAATGTAGTTGTCCCACCACCAAACGCACGCCGTTCCCATCCCACCGCTCATCAGCGATGCCCACATGCCGTTATGCCAATGAAGGGCGTTGCCCTTCGGGTCGTAAGTGAGGTCGGGCGTCCGCCAGTCAATCCCAAACTCGCCCAACAAAAACGGCTTGCGGTAACGCTCCATGTGCTGACGATGTAAGTTCACGACGGTCATCGTGCAATCCCGTTGGCTGCCATCGCCATACCAGTGCGTTTGGGCAAAGTCCATCTCAGGCAATTGCCAGACGGCATCGTCGCCATAAGTCGTCGTCAGCAAGTGACCGTAAATGTCCACGCTTCGGACGAATTGCGCCATCTCTTTCACCCAATCGGCAGGCGCATGGACTTCGTTCCAAAACTCAAACGCCAGCACATTCGGGCTGTGGGCGTAGCGGGCGATGAGGTAGCGCAAGCGTTGCTTGTAAAGGCGCTTGGCTTCGGGATTTGTCCAGAAATCGGCGGGCTTATCGCACGGTCCACCGTTTTTGCGGTTGTAAGGGTTTTTGTCCCACGCCTGCTCGCCGAAGTAAAGTTGGCGGTCAGCAAGTTCGCCGTGATAGCCGAGGCAAAGCATCAGGTAAATGCCGTTGCCTTCGGCGAGGCGCAGCAGTTCGTCAATGCGCCAAGCGTTATCCAGAGCGTAACGCCCGATGCCTTGATACATGCCGTTGCCGTCGCCCTTTGTCCACTCCAAGCCCATGTTCCAACGGACGAGCCAGATGCGGGCGAAGTTGGCGCCGTTTCGTTTCATCGCCGAAAACCAGCGTTCGTAGGCACTCAAGTTATTGCTTGACCAGCAAACATTCAAGCCGACAAGGACAAAGGGCGTGCCGTCGTCAAAGCGTAGGTGCCAAAACTTGCCCCGCCGCACAAACCCTTTTGCTGACGGGTTAGGCGAAACTTTCAGTGTCAACCACTGGGATGTCACTTGCCGCTTCCCTTGTCCCGTTGCGACGATGCGGTAGCGATAAGTGTCCAACTCCGTCGGAGTGAAGCGGACAGCAAAGTAAGGCGCACCGACAGGGCGCAAGGAAGTCCCGTCGGGCGAAACGCGTTCAAAGTCCTGCGTGAAAAAGCCGGGGACGAGCAAGCGTTTCCCTGAAGGCGTGAGAAACTCGCCGTCTATGCGGATTTGCGTCGGGTCAAAAGGGTTGTCGTAATCGGCGACGACTTCCGCCCGCACCTGCAAAGTTTCGTAGCGGCGCACTTGGGATGCGTTGGGCGCAACGCGTTGAAGGGCTAAGTTCGGTCGCTGCGCCGCCGCCATCGTCGCTATCCCCATCAACCAAAGCCCAATCACCCAACGCCACCGAGCCATCATCGCTGTCCTTCATCACCGCCCCAACTCTTCGGGCAACGGTTGGTTGCTGGGAGGGATGGCTTCGTCGCTGACTTCCATCCCTGCCGCCTTTGCTTGCCGCAGCAATTCGCCAGGGTCAGGGATGGGCGAATAGCGACGGTCAAAGAAAGTCAAGCCCAAGTGGCGCACCAAGCGGTTGTAAGCATCGGCGACCCCTTCCAACGGGACGCTGTAAAGCAGGGCAATTTGCTCCAACGGCTCTTCCACCAACGCCATGCGGTCTATGGCGCGATGGACAGCCGCCGCCCAAGCGGCTTCCGTGTGGGCGGCTAATTCGCCGCTCTTGCGAAAATCCCGCCACATCCGCACGGCGCGAGTGATGGAAGGGAGCGGGTAGTATTCCTGCTGCATCGTCCCGATCAAAATTTGCTCCACACCGTCCAGTTGCGCCGTCGGGGAGACTTGCAAGCCATAAGAGGTCAAGTAGATGCCGACGGCGACATCGCTTTGTGGGTCGGGACGGTCGCTGAGGTAGTGAACGGCTTCCAAGTGCCAAGGGGCAATTTCGGCGATTTTCCATCCGCCATTGGACGGGCGCATGCGAAAGACGACATGCCCGATGGTTTCACGGGTGTCCTGCGTCACTTGTTCGCCTTCCAGCCACACATCGTCGCCCAGCACTAACGCCCGCGTTAATCGGACGACGCAGGGACCACGCAGCGCTGCCGAGGCAGCATACAAAGCCGCCTCGCCGAACAGTTCGTAAAGCAAGGCGGCATCGCTTTCGGGGTCTAAAGTGGCGACGAGGGCGGCTTCGTCATCTTCCATCAAAGCGTCAAAAAACGCCCAAACGGTGTCTACGGCTTCCTTTGGCACGGACATCCTTCTCGCTCCTTCCGCCGCTGACGCGGCGCCATCATGCCGAAACGGGGCAAACCCTTTGCCACCGTCACGGTCGCCAACATTGTGGCATCGCCGAAAAGGCTTGGCAACGGTCGGAGAGGGTGTTTGGAAATCCAGTGCCTGAGGGAGAGCGGACCTTTGGTGAGCCCAATTTTTGTCCGAGACGACTTTGGCAAAGTTTTTCGGGCGCGGTTTCAAACCGCGCCGACTTTTTGTCGGCACGACATTAAGCCGTGCCCTACGAAAATCGGGCAATCTTCGCCCAGCATTGAAATGCTGGGCTACTGAAACGAAGTCGGCTGAAGCCGACTGAAAACAGCCCACTTTGTGGGCTTCGTAAACATAGCCCGCCCATTTATTGGCAGGCAAGCAATTCGGTGGGCTTGATGAAGCGGGACGCAAACCTCTTAACCCCGCAGTTCCCTCATCACGACGATGAGAACGGCGACAAGGGTGAAGAGCAGCAAAAGGGCGCGACCGAGAAAGTTCAGGGCAAAAAACAGCATCAGCCAAAGCGTCACGAGAGGGAAGGCGAGAAGGAAAGTGAGGAAAGTTCGTCGCAGCGCTTCCTGATCTTGCGCCGCTGCCAGCAAGTAAACCCAAACAGGAGCGCTCACTTCCTCGCCACATTGCGGGCAAGTGACGGCGAGCAAAGGAAGGGGCGAACGACATTGCGGGCAAACGCGTTGGGTTCGTTGGACTTCTTCTTTGAGTTGCTGTGCCCGACGCAATTTTCGCTTCTCTTCGGTGGCAGTGGGCATGATTTGCACGGCGCGTTCGTAACAAGCGATGGCATCGTCGTAACGCTTCGCTTCCAAGTAAAGGTCGCCAAGGGCGCTCCATGCCGCTGCGTTGTTAGGGTCGCGTTCAATGGCGGCTTTATAGCGGGCTTCCTCTTCGGCACGGATTTGACGGACAAGTTGCCGCTCTGCCGCCCCTTGCGCTAACCACCATAACGCTGCCGAGCCCGCTGCCACCAAAAATAGGGCGAACACTAATGGGCTATTCCAAAGCAAAACGATGCCGACAAGCAAAGCGGCGATGAAAAGCAAAGCGATGGCGGCGTGACTTCCCGTCAATTCGCCCTCTATGATGCGACCGACGATGGCGGCACCGACAAAAGCGACAACTAACACCAAGGCTGCCAAGCGAATGCCCATCTCAAACGCCGTCGCAAACGCCCCAATCATCTCCATCCACCATCGCCCTCCCGATGAACCATTAACGAGATGGCAGCAAATCAAAGCGGGCATCTACCCGCAATTGGAAGGCGAATGAGGGAAGGGACGAAGATGGCGAAGAAACGCTGTCTTCCGAAGGCGCATTCGGCGATGAGTCAGGTTGGGATGATTGGTCGGATGGTGTCGGTTGGTCAGGTTGTTGGGAAGGTGGTTGGGTGGATGGCGAAAGGTTGGGCAATTGCCAAGACGACTCTAAGCGGATGTTGCCCGATGCCCGCAAAGTTCGCCCTTCAGCGACGCTGAAAAGGACTTCGCTTTCCGCTGCATAGCGGGCTGTCAAGCGCCAAAGGGCTCGCACCTGCGGGTCAACGAAAGTGTCCAAAGGCAAGGTGTAACGCAACCGCAACTTTATCGCCGATTGTTGCAGCACCGCTTCCACGCATTGCACCGTCGCCAGTGCTAACTGGTCGCCCAAGCGATGGCTTCCCTGCCATGCGTCGCCGACCCGAACACCTGAGGTCGGGAAAGGAACCAGCAAACTTGCCAACGCCGTCGCCAGCAAATCCCACTCCGCCGTCAACTCCTCCAGCGATTGGGCGCGACCGCCGCGCACCTCCGTCAGTTCGCCGAAAGGTGTCGTGACGAACAGCAAGGTGATGCGCCCCAATTTTTGCGTTTGCTCGCCAGCAGGGGAGAAAAGACGCAGCGTGCCCCCTTTGACCGTCAAAGCGCAACCCAACCGCTCGCCCAAACTTTGCCATCGTTGCTCTATGTCCACCGTCGCCGCAAAGTGAGCGAACCCTGTGACACCTCCCAACTCCACCTGCACCGTCCCGTTAATCAACAAGCGGTAAGGGAAAGCGCGCCCCAAGGCGGGACGATAAGACGGAAGGATGGGAGGCGACTGGGCTATTGCCCCGACGGTGAGCAGCGTCAAAAAAAGGACGCCACACCGCTTCACCATTGCCACCTTCTTTTGCGGGTTACTGGCGCGAGGCTGTCTTCACTTCCACCAAGCGCATCGTCGTCTTGAGGGTCGTGCGGGATTGCAGGCTCATGACGCCACCCCCGGCGTTTTCGGGCATGCGGATGAGGGTGGACATTTGCGTTTCTGTCGTCACTTCGCTGCGCGTCAGCAGCCCCTGAGACAAGTCCAGCCAATGCTTGCCGACGGTTTTCGTCCCACCTTTTGCCTGCATGTCAATGCCCATCTCTTTCAACGGCATCGCCTTGACAATCGCATCGCCCAGTTCAGGCACTTCCAACCGCATCTCCGTGATGGCGACGGGTCGGTTGTCCTCCTGTTGAAGGGCGAGCAATTTGCCCGACCCCTTCAAAGCGACAGGGATGCGACCACCGCTCACTGGCAACGGCGCGTTGGCGCTCAAGTCCCAAGTGTCGCCGACTTTGACAGGTTTGTCGGGCAAAATTGCTGGCAACAAACTCATTGCCCCTGCCCCCAAGGTCAAGGCTTGGAAGGGGTCTTGCAAAAAAGGCGGGGTAGCCCCTTTCTCCTTGCCTTCCCCTTCCTTCTCTGTGGGCACGGGCTTCATTTCCACGATGCGACCGTTGGGGGCAATTTTCAGCCGCCATTTCGTTTGCGGAATGGTCATCTCGTTGCTTTGTTGCGAGGCAGGTGCGCCAGGGGCAGGGTTGCCTCCCATGCTCACTTGCACCCTCCCGTTGACGGTGACCAGCAAAGTGGCAGTGCCATCGTCGGCGACTTCCTCCACTTGTTGCTCCTGCTTCAACTTCCCTTGAAACTGCAAATCTGTGGCGACACCGATTTCGCTGATGACGGTGACCTTGCCATCTAAACCGATGTCGTAAACGAGCATTTGTCCTGGCGCGTAACGCAACCGCAAGGTGACTTCCTTCGGCTGTTGGGCAAAGACATGGCTCATCAGGCAAAAGAGCACGACACTCCAAAGATGTCGGCGCATCCCATCTCACCTGCCTGAAGGGAAACTTTTGGGTCGGGAAAAGTTTTGCCTGCCGCTCTGTTAGACGCAAGGGCGAACGGCTCTGTCCTTTTGCCGCAAACTTTTTGGCGGTGATGGCGATGTTGCTCCAGCGCTTGCGTCAAGTGTTGCAGCGGGTTCAGTCGGGCGAATTAAGCGTGGAGGACGCCCTTCAACAATTGCGGGCATTGCCCTTTGAGGAGTTGGGTTTCGCCAAAGTTGACCACCATCGGTTGCTTCGGCGGGGTTTCCCAGAAGCCGTCTACTGCCTGCACAAAACCCCAGAGCAAGTGCAAAAAATCGTGGCGGCGATGGCGCAAACGGGCGTGACAGTGTTGGCGACCAAAGCATCGCCTGCCCATTTTGAAGCCGTTCAGCAAACTGTCCCGCAGGCTCGCTATCATGAGTTGGCTCGGTTGATTGCCGTAGAAGGAAAAGAACCAACCTCCTTGCCTCCCGAACAGCAACCCCACATCGCTGTCTTGTGCGCAGGCACCGCCGATTTGCCCGTCGCCGAAGAAGCAGCGCTGACGGCGGAATATGCGGGTTGTCAAGTCAGCCGCCTCGTGGATGTCGGCGTGGCAGGCATCCATCGGCTCTTGGAGCACCGAGCGGTTCTGGAACGAGCGGATGTCCTTGTCGTCGTGGCAGGGATGGAAGGAGCGCTGCCCAGTGTCGTGGCAGGATTGATGTGGCAACCCGTCATCGCCGTCCCCACCAGCGTCGGCTACGGCGCCAGTTTTCATGGGCTCTCGGCGCTGCTAACGATGCTCAACGCTTGCGCCCCCGGCATCGCCGTCGTCAACATTGACAACGGCTTCGGAGCAGGTTACTTAGCCGCCCTCATCGGACGGATGGCAAAAGGAGCGATAGCGCCCCGATAACGAGAAAGTGACCTCTTGAAGCCTCAAAGGAGGTGTTAACGATGCCGTCGCCGTTTCCCGGCATGGACCCCTTCATTGAAGGGCAACTTTGGGACGACTTTCACCACGCCTTCATTGAAGGCATCCGAGAAGCCTTGATGCCGAAGGTTCGTCCGAAGTATTTGGTGATGGTGGAGCGACGGGTTTACTTGGAACGAACCGTCACCGACCATCAACCACCCTCGGCAACTCCCATCCGTCCTGATGTCACCATCGCCAAAGAACGGGAAAGCGTCGGGGTTGCGGTCGCTGTCGCCGAGAAAGTCGGCGTGGGAGTGATGGCGAAAACTTTCACCATTCCCTTGCCCATCCCTGAGCGGGTGGAAGAGCCCTTCATCACCATCCGAGACCGAGAGAGCCGAGAGATTGTGACGGTCATAGAAGTTTTGTCGCCTGCCAACAAGCGGGCAAACAGCGATGGGCGGCGGGAATATTTGCAGAAGCGGGAGGCGATTTTGATGAGCGGGGTTCATTTGGTGGAGTTGGACTTGCTTCGGGGCGGAGAGAGGATGCCGACGAAAGAGCCTTTACCTGCTGCCGACTACTATGCTCTCATCGCGGAAGTTAGGAGGCGTCCTTATGCATTGGGTTATGCATGGACGCTGAGAGAGTCGTTGCCGACGATCCCGATTCCGTTGAAGGAAGGCGACCCTGAGGTGATGTTGGATTTGCAGGGTGTTTTCACGGCGGTTTATGATCGGGCGGGTTATGACTACATGCTGGACTATGGTCGGGAAGTGGAGCCACCTTTGAGCGAAGAAGAAAAAGCATGGGTCAAGCAGGTGTTGGAAAGATGGAAACCTGCCCTGTGAGGGCGAAAGGAGGTGTCAATGATGCCATCGCCGTTTCCCGGCATGGACCCCTTCATTGAAGGGCAACTTTGGGACGACTTTCATAGCCGTTTCGTGCCTGAATTGGCGGCAGCCTTGATGCCGAAGGTTCGTCCGAAGTATTTGGTGATGGTGGAGCGACGGGTTTACTTGGAGCGAACTGTCAGCGACCATCAACCGCTTTCCACAACCCCCATCCGTCCTGATGTCACCATCGCCAAAGAACGGGAAAGCGTCGGGGTTGCGGTCGCTGTCGCCGAGAAAGTCGGCGTGGGCGTGATGGCGAAAACTTTCACCATTCCCTTGCCCATCCCTGAGCGGGTGGAAGAGCCCTTCATCACCATCCGAGACCGAGAGAGCCGAGAGATTGTGACGGTCATAGAAGTTTTGTCGCCTGCCAACAAGCGGGCAAACAGCGATGGGCGACGGGAATATTTGCAGAAGCGGGAGGCGATTTTGCTGAGTGGGGTTCATTTGGTGGAGTTGGACTTGCTTCGGGGCGGAGAGAGGATGCCGACGAAAGAGCCTTTACCTGCCGGCGATTATTACGCCCTTATCGCTCATGCTCAGAGGCGTCCTTATGCATTGGGTTATGCGTGGACGCTGAGAGAGTCGTTGCCGACGATCCCGATTCCGTTGAAGGAAGGCGACCCTGAGGTGATGTTGGATTTGCAGGGTGTTTTCACGGCGGTTTATGATCGGGCGGGATACGACTACATGCTGGACTATGGTCGGGAAGTGGAGCCACCTTTGAGCGAGGAAGAAAAAGCATGGGTCAAGCAGGTGCTGGAAAAGGCGAGGCTGCAAAAATGAGAGGTGAGCGAGTGAAATGGTGCGGTTGGGTGTTGAGGTGCTGATGAGCCAGACGGACCGAAAACGGTGGCGTTTTGGGATGCTGACGAATGCGTTGGCGACAACAAGCGAGTTGGTGCCGAGCGTGGATGCGTTACGGCAGGCAGGCTTTTCCATCGTCGCCCTGTTTGTCCCTGAACACGGCTTTTACGGAGCGGCGTCGGCGGGCGAGAAAATCGCCAGCGGTTATGACCCCAAGCGAGGCATCGCCATCTTCACCCTTTACGGCGAGACGCTGAAACCCTTGCCCGAGTGGCTCAACGGTTTGGATGCGTTGCTCGTGGATTTGCCTGATGTCGGTTGTCGCTTTTACACCTACGCTTGGACGATGAGTTACCTGTTAGAAGCGGCAGCGCAACGGGACTTGCCCGTTTTCGTGTTAGACCGCCCCAACCCCATCAACGGCGTGCAAGTGGAAGGGCAAAACCAAAAAGAAGTTGTCGGCTCGTTGGTCGGTCGCTTCCCCATCGCCATCCGACATGGCTTGACAATAGGCGAACTGGCGCGTTGGCTGACACAAACGCAATTTCCTGACGCCCAAGTAGAAGTCATTCCTTGCGAGGGATGGCGGCGGGCGATGTGGTGGGATGAGACAGGGTTGCCTTGGGTGCCACCTTCCCCTGCGATGGCGACTTTGGAGACGGCGACGGTTTACCCCGGCACTTGCCTTGTGGAAGGGACGAACCTTTCGGAAGGGCGCGGGACGGCTCGCCCTTTTGAGTGGATTGGCGCTCCCTTCGCCGACGAAGATGAGGTCGCAGCGTTGCTGAACAAACTGAACTTGCTTGGTGTCCGCTTCCGACCCCATCGCTTCATCCCGTCAGCGTCCAAACATGCGGGCGAAGTCTGCAAGGGCGTTCAGGTGCATGTCACCGACCGCAGTGCTTTCCGACCCGTTCGGACGGGTTTGTGCGTGCTCGCTGCCTTCAAGCGCCTTTACCGTCACGCTTTCGCATGGCAAAAAGCCACCATTGATCGGTTGATGGGCACGAGTGCTTTTCGGCAAGCGATGGAGGATGCCGACGACCCGATGACGGTGGCGTTGGAATGGTCAACGGAGCCAGACGAAGCATTTTTGCGACAGCGGTCGGCGTGCCTGCTCTATGCGTGACTTAAAGAGGTTGGCGACCTTGATAGCCCGCATCCAGTTCGTGCCAGAAGAAGATGTCCTCTTCATCGCAGCGCCAGCACAAAAACACTTCCCGTCCTTCCCGCCAGTGTGGGAAATCCACCAAACCCAACCACAAATCTTTGACCAATGCCCCTGTCGCATGGACTTGCCGAATGCACTCGGTCAACTCTTGCCAACGAACCCAAAGGCGCGAGGCAATGGGATTGCCGCCATTGTCGTTCAGGTGGCGCCAGACGACCATCAAGTCCCGTCGTCCCAAATCGGCGCCCAACTCGCGTGCCAAGGTTTGGATGCGCCGCATCAATGGGCGCAAGGTCGGCAACAACGCTCGCGCTTCGTCCAGCGTGAAATAGCGAGGGAAGCGCCCTTGTCTCATCGTCCCTCTGCGGCGGTTGCCGCCGCATCCAAGTCCGCAATTTGCAACCGAAGGTGACGACGCAGTTGCCCGCAAGCGCCTTGCACTTCCGTGCCCCGTTCCCAACGGACGGTCGCCGTAATCCCTTGTTGCGTCAAGAGGCGGCGAAATCGTTCCACTTCCGCTTCGGACGGTCGTTCAAACTCCGCCACCGTCGGGTTGTAAGGGATGAGGTTGACATGGCAGGGAAAGTTACGAAGCAACCGAGCCAACTCAACGGCATGTTCGGGACGGTCATTGACGCCTTTCAGGAGCACATACTCAAACGAGATGCGCCGCTTCGTCGCCTGAAAGTATTCCCAACACGCTTGCAGCAACTCTTTGATGGGCGGAAGTTTGGCGGGGATGAGGCGACGGCGCAGTTCGTCGTCGGGCGCATGGAGCGAGACGGCAAGGTTCACTTGCATGCCCAACTGCGCCAACTTGCGGATGCCCTGAACGATGCCGACCGTGGAGACCGTCATCCGTCGCGCTCCAATGCCCACTTCCTTGTTGAGCAATCGCAGCGCCTTGACAAGGTTGTCAAAGTTCAGCAGCGGCTCGCCCATTCCCATGAAGACGATGTTGGGGGTTTCTCTCCGACGGGCGAGCAAAACTTGTCCGACGATTTCGCCTGCCGTCAGGTTGCGGGCGAAACTTTCCCCCGAAGCGCAGAACCGACACCCGATGGGGCAACCCGCTTGCGTGCTGACGCAAATCGTTTCCCAGTCGCTGTGCGGGATGAAGACGAACTCAACGGTTTCACCGTCAGGCAGTTGCGCCAGATACTTCGTCGTCCCGTCCGAGGCGACTTTGACATCCACGACTTGCAACGGGTTGATGAGGGCGATTTCGCCAAGGCGTTGGCGCAAGGCTTTGGGCAAGTCAGTCATCGCATCAAAGGTCAGCACGCCTTTGCGGTAAATCCAGTGGACTAACTGCCGACCGCGATAACGCGGCTCGCCCAAACTTTCGGCGAACAATTCCAACTCCTGCGTCGTCTTGCCGACGAGGATGGTTTGGGTCGTCGTCTCCGTCATAGCGATTTACCCTCCTTGAATTGGCACGGAAAAATTTTGCCAGCCGCTCGTCCTCTGGCTTCGCTAACGGCAGGCAGGTCGGCAATCGGCAAATCGGCAGGTCGGAGAGAACGGCAGGCAAATTGAAACACAGAGCGACAGCCGCGACCAAAATTCAGAGCGGCTATCAACGGCGGCGAAAAAGGCGTCACGGAGAAAAGTCGTGGCGTAAAAAGCCCAAAGGAGGGACGAAGCGATGGAGCAAAAGGAGCGGCAAAGACTGCTACAGGCAGCCATCCAAATGGCAGAGGCGCTCCACCGACAAGCCAGCCAATGGGTTTTCCACTTTGAAGTTGGCAACCTCGCCGGTGCTGGCAAGCAATTCAACGAACTTGTCCAGTGGCTTGAGCAAGAGTTAGGCATCCGCTTGCCTTTTGCTCCCCTCCCCGAGGATGTTGACCCCCGCTCCCTCACCTTGGTGACGGCGCAACTTGTTGGAGCGCTGAAAGGTTTGGCGGGCGAGGAAACGGTTGTTCCCCTCACCCAAAACCCAGTCCCAAGTCCCCAGTCCCTGCAAAATCGGGAGCGGGAACCCATCCTGCGCATCCGAGAGCAAAAATCGCCCGTAGAGTTCACCGAACTGGTCGTCACTTCGGCAGAGCAGTTGGCAGAATTGCTGCGGACGAATTTGCCCGATTGGATTAAAACCGTCGTCGCCAAAGCGACCCAAGCCGCTGAACGCGCCACTGCCGAGGCGATGAAAGCGGCTGACCGAGCCGTCGCTGAAGCGCAGGCGAAGCAAGGAGGCAAAACGGCGCGGATAGAGGCGGGGCGACTGACTTCGGAACGCCTTTCGGAGCGCTTAGAAGAGGTCGCCGAGTTGCTGGAGGAAGTTGCGGACGAACTGGAAGATGTGGAAGAGGAACTCGCTGACGCCGCCGAAGAGGGACGGTTGACGGACGAACTGAAGGCGCGCTTGACGGAAAGGCGCGCCCGCCTTCTGGCGCGGGTGCGAGAGGCGTTGCAGGGGCTGATGGCGACTCTGGAAGGGAACGAAGCGTCCCAAAAGGAAGGGCGATGAGGGACAGGCAAGGAGATGGGAGCGATGGTGCGCAAAGCGGTCATCTTGACGGCGGGTCTTTCTACTCGCACTTACCCGCTCACGATCAAAAAACCGAAGCCGTTGCTGAAGTTGGCGAACGCCCCGAACTTAGCGCACCTTTTGCATGGGCTTAAAAAAGCGGGCGTTCAGGAAGTCGTTTTAGTCGTCGGCTTTGAAAAAGAGCAGGTGAAACAAGCCATCGGGCAAAAGTTTGTCGGTTTGACCGTCCATTATGCCGTCCAAGAGCAACCGTTAGGCACAGGGCATGCGGTCTTGCAAGCCGAACCCTTCATCGGCGCGGAACCCTTTGCTGTGCTCAACGGAGACGATTTGATTTTGCCCGATGCCCTTTCTGCTTGCCTTCAACAAGTGCCTGCTTTGCTCGTTGCGCCCCACCATCAACCGCAGCGCTTCGGCGTCGTGGAAGTTGCCGATGGATTTGTGCGAGCCATTTTAGAGAAACCGAAGGAGGCGCCAGCAGGCGCTTTGGTGAGCACGGGAGCATGGACGCTGCCCAATGAGGCATTGGAATGGCTAAAAGCCTTGCCACCTGCCGAAGATGGCGAAATCCGCCTCCCCGACATCACACCTTGGCTGATGCGACACGGTTTGCGCGCCGTCGTCACGGAAGACGGTTGGGTGCCCATCACCTACCCTTGGGATGTGCTCATCGCCACCAAACATTTGCTCTCCCTTTGGGGCACCGAGCGGGTCGCTGAACTTCTGCCCAGCCCGCAAGTCTTGGGCAATGTCCATCCGACCGCCGAAATTTTGGGCGATGTCTTTATCGCCAAAACAGCAAAGGTAGAAGCGAGGGCGAAAATTGTCGGTCCTGCGATGATCGGCGAAGGCAGCATCATTGGCTTGGGCAGCGACATCGTTCGGACGGTGATCGGCGACCACTCCCACATCGGCAGCGGGGCACATCTGGAAGATTGCGTCGTGATGGACAAGGTGAAAGTGGGCGACGATGTGGAACTGATGTGGAGCGTTTTGGGCGATGGCGTCGTCGTCGGCAATCAGGTGCGCGCCTTTGCCAAATTGCCCTTGGGACTGACGGTCCGATCGGTCGTCAAAGGAACGCTCATAGACACAGGGATGGAGCAGTTGGGATGCATCCTCGGAGACGGTGCCCGCATCGGCGACGGTTGCGTCCTCTACCCCGGCGTCAAAGTGTGGGCAGGACGCACCCTCCTGCCTAAAACGGAAGTCTTGGAAGATGTCCGCTGAGACGGGACGCGAGGCGTGGGACGCGGGACGCAGAACGGAATGCGGAGCACGAAACACGGGACGCGGGGCGTGGAGCGTGGGACGCGTTCATATCCCGTCTCGCGTCCCTCGTCCCCCGTCCCGCTCTTTCTCCCGCGCCCCCCGTCCCTCCTACTATTGCTTGCGTAGCAACCTCGCCTAATCTTTGCCCCGATGAACCTTTTCTGCGAGGTGATCAGGGCGATGGTGCGATGGATGCTTTGGGTGTTGGCGTTGATGCCCGTTGCTTTCGCCAGCGGGGCATCGTCCGACAGTGAGAAGGACGCCGAATTGCAAAAGTTGCGGGAACGGGTGTCCGTGCTGGAGCAACTGGTCAAAACGCTGCAAGCCGAACTGGCGTCCCTCAAGGGGAATGGGCAGATCGGCAAATGGGCAGATGGGCAGATGGGGAAAGGAATGTCCAACTTGCACCCTTCTGCCCTTCAACAACCCAGCGAAGAGGAACGGCGGAAGTTGGAGCAGGAGTTGCAGAAAGCGTTGCAATCAACACCGCCGCGTCCCGCCTATGAGACAGTCGTTTTCGGCGGCGGTGCTTATCAAGCCCTCAACCCTGACACCTCTGTCATCGCCAACTTCCGCGCCGCTTTCCGAGGGCGCCGCCCCTTTGGCGCCTTCGGCGGCTCAGAGTTCAGCGAAGCCGAATTAGCCTTCCAAGCAGCGACCGACCCTTTCTCCCGCTTGGACACCTTCGTGGCGGTCGGTCCCGACGGCGCGGAAATTGAAGAGGCGACCCTGAGCATTTTAGACCCCAGTTTCCTTCGGTTGCCTAAAGGCTTGCAAATCAAGTTGGGCTTGCTGAGGTCTCCTTTCGGGCAGTTGAACAACATCCACCCGCCAGAACAACCCTTTGTGGACACGCCGTTAGTGCACCGCCTGTGGTTCAGCCACCTGCCGAACAATCAACCCCTCACACCCGACAATGTGCCCACGGAGGGAAGTTTCACGGGAACGGGTCTCTCCCTCAACTGGCTTCTTCCGACAGGAACGAATGTCACTTGGCTGACTTTGGCGCCGCTGAATGTGGACAATTTGACCTTCAACGCCGATGTCGGTCGTCCCATCTGGTTCGCCCGCCTGCGCCATCTGCGAGAGTTGTCGGAGACGCAAACCCTCAGCCTCGGCATCAGTTCCGCCTTCGGACGCAACGACACGGGACATGACACCCGCCTTTTCGGCGTGGATTTTGTTTACCGATGGCGACCCCTCAGAGAAGGCTTGTATCGCTCGCTGGTTTGGCAGACGGAAGCCTACTTCGGTCGGCGAGACACAGGCGCTGGCACCCTTTCCCCCAAAGGCTGGTTCTCCCTCATGGAGTATCAACTCTCACGGACGCTCTTTTTGGGATTGCGATACGACTTCGCTCAAGCGCCTGACAAAAGTTTCAGCGCTCATGGTTTCTCGCTGGCGCTCACCCTCTTCCCCAGCGAATTCGGGCGTTATCGGCTGCAATGGAATCGGTTGAAATTGGGCGGACAAACCGTCCATGAAGTTTGGCTGCAGACGACTTTCAGCATCGGCGTCCATCGCCCCCATCCGCTGTGACGGGACGGGGGACGAGGGACGCGGGGCGTGGGACGAGGTTTCATTGCCGTTACCAGTCCCAAGTCCCCAGTCCCTACCGATAAACGACTTCCCAAAGGGCAATGGCGCCAGCGACAGCGGCGTTGAGAGCACCGACGCGCCCTGCCATCGGAATGCGCCAGACGGCATGCGCCATCGCTTTCAAACTCGCCGAAACGCCCTCCCCTTCCGCACCGACGATGAGCAAAAGAGGACGCATCTTTTCGGCTTTGCGAATGTCCTCACCGTCCATGTCCAACACAGCGATGAAACCGCCCGCCTCTTCAAACCGCTTGGCAAACTGGCGCAAGTTACCGATGGCAATGGGGATATGAAAGCAAGCGCCCGCTGATGCCTTGACAACCGCAGGCGTGATGCCGACGCTGCGGACGGGAGGCAAAATGACCCCACAAGCCCCAAAGGCTTCGGCGCTGCGGATGAGGCTACCGGCGTTGCGCGGGTCTTGCAGGTGGTCCAGCCCCAAAACGACGCCGCTACTTTCCATCGCCCGCTGCAACACCTCCCGCAAGGGCGCAAGGGGAAACTCGCCGATGTCAGCGGCAACACCTTGATGGTCAGGCGAATGGGCAATTTGCTCTATTTGCGCCCGCGAGACAGTGCGGATGGGGACGCCTTCTTCTGTCAAGAGCCACTGCAAGTCGCTGTCCAACCGAGTCCCATCAGCGACATAGACGACTTTCGGGATGATGCCCGCCCGCAGGGCTTCCCGCAAGGGATGGCGCCCGTAGATGACCATCACCGTCACCACGCTAACTCGTGGGCATCAAAAACAGGTCCGTCGGTGCAACAAAGGCGGTAAGAGCCATCCCGCATCGGGATGGGGCAACCAAAGCAGATGCCGATGCCACACGCCATCCGCTCTTCCGTCGCCACTTGGCAAGGCAAGCCATAACGCTCCGCCACCTGCGCCAATGCTCGCATCATCCCGCGCGGTCCGCAGCCGTAAAGGACGAAGCCAGTGCGGTCGGATTGAGCGGAAAGCCACGCCTCCAGCAAGGCAATGACCGTGCCCGAAAAATAACCTTCGGCGGGTTGGTCTAAAGCGAGGGCGGAAGGGACACCGAGGCTTTCAAATTCGTCGGCTGCCCAATAAGAGAGGGGTTGACCGTCGGCATCTTTCAGCGGGTGTTCGGCGCGCACGGGGTCAAAGGGCAACTTGTCGGTCGTCTGGGCTCCGAGCAGCGCCACTGTCCTGATGCCGTTGCGTTTGAGTTCTTCGGCGAAGAAGGGAAAAGGTGTGGCGCCGATGCCGCCGCCGATGAGGACGGCACAACGGATGTCTTCGGGCACCCAAAAGCCTTTGCCCAACGGTCCTGCGACGCGCAGGGGCACATCGGCAGTCAATTCCGCCAACCATCGTGTCCCGATGTTGCGCAAATCAAAAAGCACCGAAAAGGCTTGAGGCGTCTCATGGGCAGATGGGCAAATCGGCAGGTCGGCAGGTGGGGATGTGAAATCCGTCCGCCCTTTCCGCAAGGGAACGAGACGAGCGATGCTGAAAGGACGGGGCAAAAGAGCAGCCATCGGCAAGGTCATCCGCTCAAAGGGTTTCCCACCGCCCAACGCATCCAGATACAAGTTGACGAACTGCCCCGGTTGGGCGCGTTGGGCAATGGGTGGGCAACGCAATGTCAGTCGGCAAAAATCACGGTAGCGCTCTTTGGCGACGATAGAGGCATGCCCGACGAAGATGGGCAGACCGCCCCGTTCCTCTTGCGTGCTCGGCAACCGTCGCACTGTCGTTTCCGCCATACCCTTGTTTCCCTCCAATCATCCCGCCACAATTGTAGCCTCGGTGACAAACTCATCGCAAAGGAGGCGGGAAGATGAAGGTCGCGGTAACAGGATGTAGCGGTCGGATCGGACAGGCGGTTGTCCAAGCCCTGCTGGAGCAGGGTGCGTCGGTGCGGGGGTTGGATGTCAAGCCGCCAGAGCCAAGGCGCTTCCCCTTTTCCCGCGTGGATGTCAGCGATTTTGGGCAGGTCGTGCAAGGCTTGGCGGATGCCGAAGCGGTCGTGCACCTTGCTGCCATCCCAGGTCCCCGCATCGTCCCGCCGACAGAGATTTTGCGGGTCAATGTCTTGGGCACTTTCCATGTCTTGGAAGCCTGCCGACTTTTGGGCATCCGACGGGTCGTCATCGCCTCCAGCATCAATGCCGTTGGCTTGCACTTCAACCGCGAGCGCCCACGATTGGACTACCTGCCTCTTGACGAAAATCATCCTGCCCGCCCTGAGGAAGCCTATAGCCTTTCTAAGTGGCTTTGCGAACAAATCGCCGACGCAACCGTTCGGTTGGCGCCCGAGATGATTATCGCCAGTTTGCGCTTTCACGGCGTGACGACCCCCGAAACTTACGAACGATGGCGGGCAAACCCTATCCGCGAGGTGCCCGGCGATTTCAAGGGACTTTGGGGCTATGTGGACCTCCGCGATGTCGTGGATGCCGTGCTGAAGGCGCTGACGGCGGAATTTATCGGGCACGAAGCCTTCTTCATTTGCGCCGCCGACACCCATTCCGCCGTCCCAACCGCTGAATTGGTCGCCGCCGCTTATCCCGATGTCCCCTTGCGCAAAGAACTTCACGGGCACGAAGGATTGTTTGACCTGAGCAAGGCGAAACGGTTGCTGGGTTGGCAACCGCAACATTCGTGGCGGGAAGGTTGGGGATCAGGGACTGGGGACTTAGGACTGAGTTAGGGAGGTGAGGGTGATGTATCGTGTCGGCATCGTCGGGCTGGGGCGCAAAGCCTTGACGATTGACGACGAGACGAAGTGGCGTTGGTTGACCAACTACGAAATCCCACCGACGACGCATGTCTCGGCTTACCTTGCCAACCCCAAGACCCAAATCGTCGCCGTTTGTGCCCGCACGCAGGAAAGTTTGCAGCGCTTCTACCAACGGACAGGCTTGCAAAAGGTGCGTGGCTACACGGATTTTCGCGAAATGTTCGCCAACGAGCGCTTGGATATCGTGAGCGTTTGCACCCACACGGACACGAAGGCGCAAATCGTCATCGCCGCCGCTGAGGCGGGTGTCAAAGGCATCCTTTGCGAGAAAGCCATGGCGACTTCGTTGGAAGAAGCCGATGCGATGCTGGCTGCCTGCGAGAAGGCAGGGACGAAGTTGTTGGTCAATCACCCCCGTCGCTACCATCCTGCCTATCTGCGGGCGAAAGAGTTGTTGGAGGGTGGAGTCATCGGCGAACTGGTTCGGATGCAGGGGACGATGTGGACTTGGCTTTTGCACAACGGGACGCACCTTTGGGACATCCTACGGTTCTTTGCGGGCGATGCCGATTGGGTTTGCGGTTGGCTGCGGGATGACCATCCCAGCGACCCAGGCGGTTACGGCATCGTCCACTTTAGCAACGGCGTTTTTGCCTTCGCTGATGTCGGTGGCGGGCAAGGCTTCCAGTTGGAGTTGCACGGGATGAATGGGGTGATTCGCATTGATGGGTTTGTGGATGGGGTGCAAGTGGAAGTTTACGCCGATGTCTATCCGCCCGACCCGCAACGCCCTGCCTACCAGTTCCGACCCAGATATGTGCTGCGGCGGGAAATGCACCCCAACCCGCCCGATGCCCCGCCGCCGATGCAAATGGCGCTGCAAGACTTGATTGAAAGCATTGAGCAAGACCGTCAGCCGCTGTCCAGCGGCTACGACGGGCGGGCAGCGTTGGAAATCGGACTCGCTTTCCATGTGTCCCATCGCCAGGGCAACCAACCCGTTCCCTTGCCCTTGCGGGAGAGAAGTGTTCGGGTGGTGTCAAGGTAGGGATCAGGGACTGGGGATTGGGGACTGGATTGGAGGCGAAACTCCTGCCAAGCCGAAGAAAAGGGAGGGCGAGGCTCCTGCCGAGCCGAACATATCGGCAAGTCGTGAGATGGGTAGGTTGGTAGGTCGGGAAATCGGCAGGTCGGCAATTCGGCAGTTCGTCTCTTTTCTGTGTCCCGTGCCCCTTGTCTCATGTCCCGTGTCCCTTGCCCCATGTCCCATGTTCCGTTCGTTAGAGGAGGCGGGCGACTTGGATGACATCGGTGAGGCGTTGGATGCTTTCCATGACACTCTGCAGGGTCTCCGCATCGTTGACCATGATGCCCAACTCAAAGTAAGCGATGCCGTCTTTGGTGACCGAGCGGTTGGAGACAATGTTGACACCTTTGCTGCTAACGGCATTGGAGACATCACTGAGCAAGCCGACACGGTCGTAGGCGACGATGCGGAGTTTTGCGATGGCAGGCTCTTGCAACGGGAAGCCCCAATCCAAAGAGACAATGCGGTCGGGCTCGTTCTCTTTCAGGCGCTCCAAGTTTCGGCAATCGCTGCGGTGGACGATGATGCCCCGCCCTCGGCTGATGTAACCGGCGATGGGGTCTTTGGGGACGGGCGCACAACATCTTGCCAGCCGATAAAGAAGGGTGCCTTTGCGGGTCGGCAAGGTGGGTGATTCCTTAGAAATGCCGACGACGGTCACTTTGGGGGCTGGCGAGAGGGGCTTGAGTTTGTTGACGACGGATTGGACGGACACAGAGCCGTAACCGATGGCTGCCAGAAGGTCATTGGCATCCCGCAATTGGTAGTGCCTTGCCAGTTCGTCCAATTTTCCCGTCTCCAACATTTCCGTCAGGTGCAACCCGATGCGCTCTAAGGCTTGCATGAGGACTTCCCTTCCCCGCTGCAAATTCTCCTCGTAGGCTTGTTGTTTCAGGAAGCGTTTGATGCGGTTGCGTGCCAAGGAAGTCTTGACAAAGCGCAGCCAATCGGGACTTGGACCTTTGGGATGCTTGCTGGTCAAAATCTCCACGACATCGCCCGTTTGCAGTTGGTAATCCAGCGGGACGAGTTTGCCGTTGACCTTAGCGCCGATGCAGCGGTGTCCGATTTCCGTGTGGATGCGATAGGCAAAGTCAATGCAGGTAGCGCCTTTGGGCAACTCAAGGACATCGCCTTTGGGGGTGAAGACGAAGACTTGGTCTTTGAAGAGGTCGCTCAGAACAGAACGGGTGAATTCGGCGGCATCCCGCATATCTTGGTGCAACTCCATCAGTTGTCGCAGCCAACTGAGGGCTTGGTCTAAGGGGTCAGTAGAGGGATTGACATCGTCGCCCTTTTCCTTGTAGCGCCAGTGGGCGGCGATGCCGTATTCGGCATTGCGATGCATCTCCCAAGTTCGGATTTGCACCTCCATGACTTCCCCTGAAGGGCTGAGGACTTTCGTGTGCAGGGATTGATAGCCGTTGGGTTTGGGTTTGGCGATGTAGTCGCTGAACATGCCCGGTAGGGGCGTCCAAAGTTTGTGGACGATGCCTAAAGCCAAATAGCATTCCGCTTCCGTAGAGACGATGACGCGCAAGGCAATCAAGTCATAGATGCGGTCAATGTCCACGCCTTCCCGTTGCATCTTCTGGTAGATGCTCCAAAGGTGTTTGGGGCGACCTTGCACGCTCGCTTTTATGCCTGCCTTTTTGAGGGCTTGCTCCAGTTGCTCAATGGCTTGCTCAACGAGATGAACCCGTTCTGCTCGGGTCTTTTCCACCTTTTTGGCTAAGGCTTTGTAAGTTTGCGGGTCTAAATGTTTGAAGGCGAGGTCCTCCAATTCCCACTTGAGTCGCCAGATGCCCAAACGGTGGGCGATGGGGGCGTAAACTTGCAGCGTCTCTAAAGCGATGGCTTTGCGTTTCTCTTCGGGCAAGGGGTCAAGGG
>Ga0209289_100465_pt1 | contig 21237 bp, 18 predicted proteins | sample GXS110809BmetaG_FD_184121 | JGI IMG/M metagenome (GOLD analysis project Ga0209289, IMG submission 184121) | Hot spring microbial communities from Gongxiaoshe hot spring, China to study Microbial Dark Matter (Phase II) - GXS 110809B (SPAdes)... ...
GGACTATAATATTTCCTTTACTGAGTGCTGGATAAGTTTTTCTTAAATTTATGAACTGTTTGAAGAAATTCAGAATGGTATAGCCGTCTATCTGTTCTTCGACTGAAATCCCATCGTTTGGATCATCGTACATTGCTCCGTCTATATCAGCATTTCCGAATGTTATTCCTTTCGACTGGTAGATAGATTTAGTCCACTTTGTCTGTCCATCACCTTGTTGGTTTACATACCATTGCATTGGTTCACGTACAGGTATGTCCCATGGGTCTGAATACCATTTCCAACCACGTAACCCTATTTCGTTACCATAATATAGCGTAGGCATACCATTCATAGAGAGTAATAATGCATTTAAAAGAAGATATTGTTTTGTACCTTGAATTGTATTTCCATAATACTTTTGGTCGATGAGCACCGATATTGTTCTGTTTAAATCGTGATTATCAATAAAAGGGAAATGGTACGTGCTAAGATAATACTGCGACGATATTGAATTTACCCAGTTGATAGAGTCATTAAGTAAATTATCTTTTCCTTCGTAGTTAGATGTTACTTCATACATGAAAGTAAAGTTAAAAACTGGCATTGGTGCAAATTGCGATAATACTTCAGGATTTCCATCGTACACTTCGCTCACGATTATGCAATCATTTCCAAGTTTTCCTCTTATGTAGTTTTCGAGATGTTTTGCAACGTTTGCAGATTGATCAATCCCATCATCCCAATCCCAACCAAAATAGTGCTTTGCAGCATCTAATCTGAAACCATCAACTCCCATTACAACCCAAAAATCTATTATTTTCTTTACTTCTTCAAGCACTTTGGGATTTTCATAATTCAAATCAGGCATTGAACTGTCGAATAATCCGAAATACCAAACTTTTTGACCCTTTTTATTGATTTTCCAGTGCCAATGGTTTGTATTCGATGGTTGAGTAAGGCTCATGATGTAATAACTCCAATATCGAGAAGAGGTTGTGTTTTCAATTGCGTCTAAGAACCAAGGATGGGTATCAGAAGTGTGGTTAACAACTAAGTCCATGACCACTTTTATACCATTTTCGTTTAAAATCTTTATCATGTTATCTAAATCTGCGATCGCCCCGTAATCTGGTTCGACGTCATAATAGTCTTCAATGTCATAGCCATGGTAAGATTTGGCTTTGTTGAATGGTAAAAACCAAATTGTGTCTATGCCAAGATCTTTCAGATAACTTACCTTCTGGGAAACTCCGTTGAAATCTCCAATGCCATCGTTATTGCTATCGTAAAAAGACCTTATAAATAGAGTATACATAACTGAGGATGTCTTTGGAACATTCAAAGAGACCAGTTTTACGTTCTCAGTTCTCAGTTCAAGTATCTTATTAGCTTTGCCATCTGTTATGGCTTCAATGATAAATGATTCAATATTGTAGAATTCTTTCCCATATAGGTTTTGAATTGTGAATGTATTGCTTTTTGTTTGACCTATCAATTTAGATTCACTTGTATCCTTTATGCGCTTATAAATGTAAAATGTCCCATCTGGGATTTCATAGTTCCAGGATAAAGTAAGTTCATTCTTGTCGGTGTTGTATGTTCCCGTCACAGTGTAACTTAATTCAGTAACTGGCTTTGAACAGTTGAAAAGTAATGTGATTATCAAAAATATAAGTGCAAATTTCAAATGTATTTTATGTATCTCGGCAAATTTCATAACCTTTTCCTCCTGATAACTATTCATAGAAAATCAATGGTATTTTATCATTTAGGAAGCACTGAAATGATGAATGATGGAACTCATTCCAAAAGCGTTTACTAAAACAAAACCACTTGCCCGTTTTTTTGGAAGGTTGAGCAAGTGGTTTTGTTTTTTGTATTTGGGTGTTTACAAAATTACTTTATCTTCCCTTCTTGAACTGGATAACATGCAACAAAGTGTCCTGGAGCAACTTCTTTTAGTTCTGGGTGTGGATCAGTTTTACATCTTTCTTCTTTGAACGGACATCTGTCGTAAAATCTACATATCGGTGGTGGGTCGATAGGTACACTAATATTCCCGATTATATTGGGTTCTGATCTTTTGTATTCAGGATCCGGTACTGGTACAGCATCCATCAAAGCTTTTGTATATGGATGCATTGGATGGTGCAATAGTTCTTCCGTTTCGGCAAGCTCAACTATTTTCCCAAGGTACATCACGGCAATTCTATTTACCATGTATCTTGCAACTGCCAAATCGTGTGTTATGTAAAGATAACTCATCTTATGAGTATTTTGTAACTCCATCATAAGATGCATTACACCTGTTCTCACAGAAACATCAAGCATCGATGTAGGCTCGTCAGCAACGATTAATTTTGGATTTAGTATTAAAGCCCTCGCAATTGCCACTCTTTGTCTTTGTCCTCCGGATAGTTCGTGTGGATATCTCCACAAAAAGCTTTCAGGTGGTGTTAAACCAACTTCTTGGAGTAATTGGGCAACTCTATCTTCTCTTTCTTCGAGTGTTCCAACGTTGTGTATATTGAGTGGTTCGGCTATTATATCAAATATCGTCATTCTTGGGTTCAATGATTCGTATGGGTCTTGGAATATCATCTGGACCATGGAGTGGTATTCCATTCTGTTGTATTCTTCTATAGACTTTCCAAGAACTTTAATGCTTCCATCTGTTGGTGTTTCAAGTCTAACGACCATCCTTCCTGTTGTTGTTTTACCACATCCTGATTCTCCAACCAAACCGAGTGATTCACCTTGTCTTATTTCAAATGTTACATCATCCACAGCATGGACAAAGTGCTTAGCTCTGGAAAATAGTGCTCTTTCTGCTGCGAAGAATTTCTTCAAATTTTTGACTTCCAAGAGTACTTTATTTTCTGAACTCATTTTGTCTCACCTCTTCTGTTAATGGGTGCCAGCATGCAAGGAAATGTCCTTTTTCTACTTCTTTGTACTCAGGCTCTTCAGTTTTACATTTATCGGTTGCCCACGGGCATCTTGGCGCAAATCGACAGCCAGTTGGTGGATTGAGCAAATCTGGTGGTTCGCCAGGAATCGTAAATAGTTTTCTTTTCTCACCAACATGGCTTGGGAATGCGTTCATAAGTAAGAATGTGTATGGATGCATTGGACGTTTGAAAATTGTTGTAGAATCTGCTTGTTCAACGAATTTTCCGGCGTACATAACGGCTATTTTATCGCTGACTTCTGCGATAACAGCTATGTCATGTGAGATGTAAATCATCGCCATGTTAAGTTCTTTTTGTATGTTTTTCATTTCCCTAAGTATTTTGTCTTGCACAATAACATCAAGAGCCGTTGTTGGCTCATCGGCAATGATTACTTTTGGGTCACATGCGAGTGATAGTGCAATTACCGCTCTTTGTTTCATACCACCACTGTATTGGTGTGGGTATTGGTCCATGCGCTTAGGGTCAAGTGTAACGAGTTCAAATAATTTAGCTACTTTTGCTCTTGCTTGGTCGATAGGTGTTTCTGGATAGTGATTGAGAATTGCTTCGACTATCTGGTCTCCCACTCTGTAAACAGGATTGAGCGAATTCATCGCAGCTTGGAAGACCATCGAGATACCTTTCCAGCGGTAATGTCTCATCTCATCTTCTGATAAAGATACTAAATCAACCATCTTTCCGTTGTCGTTGAACCAGACGTGTCCGCCCATAAATTGTGCATTTTCTGGTAATATTCTTAAAAGTGTCATCGAAACAGATGTTTTACCACAACCAGATTCTCCAACTATTCCAAGGCTCTCTCCTGCTTCCAATTCAAATGAAATACCATCAACAGCTTTAACGTAGCCTTTTTTAGTTTTATAATGCATTTTCAAATTATCAACTTTTAGTACCGCCATGGTTATCACCTCTTCCTAAGTCTTGGGTTGACAATTTCTTCAAGTCCTCTTCCGAGGAAGTAGAACGCAGCACAAAGTAGCGTGATTGCTCCACCTGCTGGTATCCACATCCACCAGTAAGAACCTATATTTCCAGAGCCAAGGTAACCGGAACTCCACACGGTGTTTATCATCAAGCCCCAAGACATTCTAACTTTCATTAAACCGAAGAAGCTCAAAACAGCTTCCGAGAAGACCGCACCTGTCACATTGAACATCATATACAAGAAGGATAGTGGCATTACGTTTGGTATTATGTGGTTGAATATGATGTATCCGTGACTTCCTCCAGAAACTCTTGCAGCATCAATGTACGGTTTTACTTTAATTGTAAGAGCCTGAGCTTTAAGAACGAGCGTTATACCACCGAATCCACCAAGTAAACCGAGAATCAAAGCCAATTTGAAAAGGTTCATAGTCATAAATCCTGAAAGAACAATGAGAAATGCCGTTGATGGGAATAACATCATAAGGTCTGCGATACGCATGAAAATAACATCAACTGCACCACCGTAATAAGCAGCAGCAGTACCTATTATGGTACCTATAATAACTGTAATAAGTGCAGCAAGAACACCAAGTACAAACTCGCTTGGAGTACTAACCATGAGTTGGACGAGTATATCTCTGCCAACTGGGTCTGTACCAAGCCAGTGCCATCTACTTGGTGGTAATGGATGTCCAACACCTATCTTGTTATTTATAGACAGCGTGTTAAATATCTCAACAAGTTTTTTCTCAGCAAAATCCTTTATCCATTGAGTTTTTTGAGACTTTTCGATGGTTCTTATGTCTTTCACATTTGACCATTCTGAAGCATCTTCCAGATATTGTTTATGTTCATCAATCATTCTAAAGTATATGTTCTCGTTTATGTCTCCCTCACCAATTAAAAATCTTACGGCTTCAACGGGTTCTTTGTAAGTCTTGAGTTTTTCAACTATATCAAGCCTTCTGAAATCATCGAGTTGAGAATTTTCTATGTTAGAAATTACTTTGTTGAGTTTGTTTGTGCCTTGGAACGAGTAAGCGATAAGTGATGTAATGGGGTCGGACAGTACTTTAATAACCTGACTGCCAAGTGTTTCGTAATTTTCGGGTACATTTTCATCGTTAAGCAAAGAAGCCATGAAAGACCTTGCAGTAGCAATTTTGATGAATATGTTATTCAATTCGTGTACATAGCCTTGTCTAACAGTTTTTGAATATTTAGCTATCTCATTTTCCAATTCTGCCCTTAATTCGGGAGCGATATCAACTGAAACCTTGGCTAATTCCATACCAGCGTACAATTCTAAAAAGCGCTCTGTATCTTTGTGAGATACTTCCAATCCCAAGGACTTCATTTCATTTTCTATGTTACTTATTGTTCTATTTGCCTTTGCAAGTGCAGGTTCGTAAATTTCTTTCTTTGATAAATCTGAAAGTTTAGATTTTGCTAATTCAAGCAAACTGGAGAATTTTCCACTTTTTATACTCTCTTCTATTTTAGAATCTTCCTTAGATAACACTATTAGATCCGGTAATATACTGAACGCTGCTGCGTAAACAAGTGATTCTACAGGTACGACGTTGTTTTGGACAACTTCGGCCAACTGTGTATCAGATTGAATGTAAAGCTGTCCTGTGGCACTAACGTCTGCAACACTCTTGGCAACCTCAAGAACTTTCTCTTGGGCAGATTGGACTTCTTCTTCACTGTAAGACTGTGTGACTAAGGAATTGAATTCTTCAACCAATTCTGGTTTATCTCTATTTAAACTTTTAAACCAAAGCATCGCCCTTGAAACTTCATCAGAATCAGCGTAAGGTGATAGTGCAATAGCCAAAGTTTTGTGATCAACTTTTTGGAGTAATTCTGAAAAATCTTGGAATGAAAATTTATCTCTGTTTCCAACGTCTTTAACAGAAGATATGGCTGAGAATTTTATTATTCCTTTATCGACAAGTTCAGATACACTTGTTTGGAAATAAAGTCTTTCCTTAGCTGGTATGTAACTATCTGCGATAGTATCGAGAAGATGTCTGAAGCTATCTGGTGCGTACGTTGTCATTATCTCGTACTGAGAATTTCTAACGAGATTTTCCATCGAAGATTTAAATGTTTCACCTTTATCCATGAAAGAATAAACCCATTGTTGAGCTGCTGGAATTTCTATACCTTTGATTAAATTCTGAGTGGAGAGATAATCTGTTATGTATTTCGAGGACAAAATTCTTGAGTCGAGACCAACCACTGGATCGTATATACTTGGGTCAAGTAAATTCAGTACGATTGGTGAAAGAGCACCAAAGATTCCAAATGCTATTATCAACCAAAGTCCAAACATTCCCATTTTACTTTCCTTGAAAAGCGACCAATTTTTCTTGAAGTTTTTGATGAAAAGTTTAAATTTTATTTTAGCAATTGATTCTTTTCTAACTTCATTTGCCATCTTCATATCACCTCTTTTGCTACCGTTAGTATCTGATTCTTGGATCTAAGAATGCATAAAGTATATCAGCTACCAAGTGTGCAAACAATACAAGCACACCTGTAAACACGAGACAACCGATGGCAAGAGGTGTATCTTGCGATGTCGTTGCGTCAAGTAACGTAAGTCCCATACCTTTCCAAGAGAACATTGTTTCTGTGATGACTCCACCACTGACGGTTGAAGCTAATCCTATAACAAAGCTTGTCATAAGTGGTAAAAGGGCAGTTCTTGCGGCGTGTTTGTCACGTATGACTTTATCTGGTAACCCCTTTGCACGTGCAGTAGTGATGTAGTCTTCTTTGACAACTTCAAGCATTGTATCCCTCATGACAAGCATATCGCCGGCAAAATGTAATGTGACAAGTGCTATAGTAGGAAGTGCAAGGTGGTAAATTATATCAAGTGCGTAAGTTCCCATTCCGTTAGTTAACCAATATATTAAAGATACGACAAATCCAAGTGCAACAGAAGACCATATGGCTAACTTTTTTGCTCTTATAGTTTTCAACTTAGATGCAATCACTATACCGATAATCCATGCGACAAGTAAGAATAATTCGGTCCAAAGAAGTCTTATAAATACATCTTGAGCACTAAATGGAGCGTTAAACCATTTTGAAGGGGTTACAAAACCAGATAGTGGGAACCATCGTAAAGTAACGGCAAAAAGCCAGATTATAATAAGCATGTAAAATGGAGTGAAAATAGTCCAAAAGACAATACCGACAAATGTAGCGGCTTTATCGGTAATTCCTCCTCTTTTCCATGCAATTCTCTTCCCAAGGTCAAAACCAAGTAGGAAAGACAAAACAGAACTTGCGAGGAACAAGAAAAGTGTTCGCGGAAGCCTTTCAGTTATTATCTCCTCAACTCTTTTTGGGTACTCGCTGAAAGATATTCCCATTTCAAGATTGAAGAAGTTTTTCATGTGTTTGTAGTACTTAACGTACCACGGGTCTTCAACTCCGAAGAGTTGTTTCATTCGTTCGTACATTTCTGGATTCCTCATCAATTTCGGATCCAAAAATTTCGTTGTGTAATCACCAGGCATGGCAAGGAAAATGAAGAATACTACGGTGACGTATATGACAAGCAATAGTACAATCTGTGCGACGCGGTTTCTGATGAATTTTGCTAATCCAGGTAAGTCAAAACCGTAAAAATAAACGATAGGTGCAACGATAAAGTTGAATCTTGGACTGAATAGGTATAGATACTTCACATTGAAAAGTGCACCGTAGTAAAGCGCAAGAGAAATCGCAAGGAATATGTAATTAAGAGGTTTCTTTCCTTTTTTAAGAGAATAAAAGACACTGACTAACGGTATCAAGATTCCAAAAATCACTAAAACTACCAGGTTTGTCATCTTCACCTCTCCTTTTTCACAGAATGCAGATTTCAGACTATGGATAAGTAGAATTTAGAATCCCCCCTTGCGGGGGGACCGAAAGGGATAATTGAATTTTTGTGTTACTGTGCTCTTCTTACTCCTTCTGGGAATCCGTATGAACCTTGTATACCATCGAGCATGTTGTCGTATGGGAATTTGATAGATGTTCTGTATGCTTCTATCATTGGGTTTGTGAAGAGGATTATGTATGGTAAGTCTTCGGCAAGTATCTTTTGCGCTTCGAATATCGCTTTTCTTGCTTGTTCGAATGTATCGGCATATTCGAATTCTTCGATAAGTGCATCAAATTCTGGGTTCTTGTAACCTGGTGTGTTGAAACCATCTGGAGCCATTTCTGAGCTGTGCCAGAACGACTTGAAGTATGTTGGAACTCTTCCAATTCCCCAACCGAGTATGTACATATCGAAGTCTACATCATCAAATGCTTTCGTGACAATTTCGTTGAAGTCTGTGAGTTTCAAATTGAGTGGTATGCCTATATTCTTTGCCCATTGTTCAATGTACATAGCTGTTTGTGCCCTCATTGGGTCGTAATCCATACCTGGCGAGAGGAGCGTTACAGTTGGTACTGGTTTTCCATCTGGACCTTTCAAACCTTTACCAGCTGTTTTAACTGGGTTCTTTGCATCTTTTGGATCTATAACTGGTTCTGTATCCCATTTGAATCCAGCTTTCTTGAGTAAGCTGACTGCGAGTTGATATCTTTCACCCATGCTGAGTCCTTCACCGATTGTTTTAACTGCTGAGTTGTACCAGAATGAATTAGCTGGTGGTACCGGTGTTGCAAGAGGTATTGCTCTTCCTTGGAGCACTTGGTTACAGATGAAGTCTCTATCGATAAGTGCCGCAAGTGCTTGTCTGAATTCTTTAACATTCATTGGGAACTTTCTCATATTGAATGCAAGATATCTGAAACCAAGTTGTGGGTTAGAGACAATCTTTATATCTTTTTGTCCTCTGAGTTGTTCAGCTTCACCAGCGGTCAAACCAACTGGGTTGTAAATGTAATCTATGTCACCAGCAATAAGTGCTTGGATAGCAACTTGTTTGTTACCGTATACTTTGTAAACTATTGTGTCGACAAATGGTCCGTTGACTACTTCAAGTGAAACATCTCCAGCTGGTTTTGGATTGTCTGTTGACCATTTGAAACCTGTCTTTGGATTAACTATAGAAAATCCACCATTTTTGTAGTAAAGATTCTTTTCACCATATGCCCAGTATTTGTCATTTGAAATTTGTTTTACTGCTTGTACAAATGCACCTTTTTCTATCTTTCCAAGGTTAAGTGCCGTTATACCTGGGTCAATAACTTCTTGGGAAAGTAGCCACTTGACTGGATCTTTTTGCTTCTTTGCTTTATCAACTATTGGTTTCCAGTAGTTGCTGCAAACGATCGCAGTCATGAGAGTGTCGTAGTAAATCGTCATCGTTTTCTTTTCTTTGAAATAGAATTTTACTGTCCATGTGTCGATTTTTTCAACTTTTTCTGGTTCGTAAGCACCGCCCCAGTTACCACCGGGTATTTCCATTTCTTTAACTGTATTGTAGGTGAATACTACGTCGTCCGCCGTAAATGGTGCACCGTTTGACCAGCGCATATCTTTTCTTAGTTTTACTGTGACTGTGTACATATTGCCTTCTTTAACGATTTTTGGAATCTCTACCGCTGCGGAAGGAATGAGCTGACCTTCTTTGTTCATACCGAGTAAGGATGGATATTTCCAAAGTTGCACTACAAAGTTCCATGCAGATGAACCGGATCCGAGTAAGTTCCAAATGTTCGTTGTTGTGATGTCTGAGAAGATACCGTAGTTAACTTGAACAGCGAAAAGTGATACTACAAAAAGAGCCGCGAGAAGCACTGAAAGTTTCTTCACAACCAACCCCTCCTTTTTTGTGGTGTGGATTCTCCCTTGTTTCAATTTATATTATACAACATTTTCCTAAAGGTTTGCAAATCGTAACTGAAATAAATTTTTGAGCATACCTTTGCAAAAATCAACAATAGTATGATAAAATAAGACAGGAGGTGATTTTAATGTATTACAAAGTTTCAAGGGACCCAATCTACTCTGAGATAATGTTGTATCCAATTGAAATTTTACTTGTTGATACAAAAGCAATGCAAAGACTTAGATATTTGAGTCAGCTTGTTGGAGCTGAATACGTTTATCCTGGGGCAACTCATACGAGATTCGCTCATTCACTTGGTGTTATGCACCTTTCTGGAATTTATGCAGAACAACTTTACGATACACCTGACAAAGTTAGAATTCTCAGACTTGCTGGATTGTTACACGATATCGGTCATGGACCGTTTAGTCATCAATTCGATGATGTTGTTTACAAAAAACTTGGATTCAAAGATGGGCATGATGAGTATAGACACAAACTATTGAGAGAGTATTTTCCAAAAGAATTGGCTAAAAAATACGAATCGGCTCCGTCTAAGTTGAAAAAAGCGATAATTGAAGACCTCGAAATAACCCTTGGACAGATTTCCGGAAATATGGAAGAGAATTTTCTCCAGTTGATGGAGGAAGTTATGAAAATTTATGAAGGTGAAGAAACAGGAACGATCGATTTTGCAGTTGTCCAAGGTCCGCTTGGTGCAGATAGGCTTGATTTTGTCTTAAGAGATTCGTATTACGCTGGTACGAGAGGATTTGGAACAGGTGCAATCGACCGGTTAATTCGGAATGCTATGATAGTAAAAAAGGATGGAAGAGAAATCTTAGCGTATGATTCAAAGGTTGTAGATGAAATTTACACGATACTGTTTGGTAGATTTATGATGTACAAGAACGTATATTTTCACAAGACTTCTCGTGCGGCAGATATGATGATTCAAGAATTGTTGGAACTATCGTATAAGGCTTTAAAACTTGATGAAAGAGTTTTGAATATCGAAACTTTTCTGGATTTAACTGACCAAACTGTTATCAATGAAGTGATATACAAATTTTACGACCTTGTTGAACAATACGGTGGTAATGAAGATACCAAGGAGAGTCTTTTGAAATATGAAATCGATTTGCAACCACTTGAACTTGATATAGTAATGGCATATGAAATTGTTGAAAGGCTCAAAGAAAGAAATCTTTGGAAGGTTATACTTGAAACACCATTTTCCATAGAAGGCGTAGACCCTTCTCTTGTAAGCCAAGGTATTGCAAGTGATTTGTTACAGAAAATAAGATTAAAGCTTGAAAGGTCATTTGAAATAGCCGATGACGAAGATAAAAAGTCAATCATGCACCTTATGAACAACTTCGATGAGGTCTTTAGAATAGACACTCCTTACAAATTGACAATCGTTCATCCGGAGGAATTTCTCAAAAGCAATATCTACATACTCAAAAAGAATCAACTGATGACGTTTGAAGAATACGTAAAACTTTATCCTGCTTACAATTTCATGAAAAGTAATTTGATCCAGATTATACGTATTTATGTTACAAAAGATGTCAGAGAAATACTCGATAAGTACAAAATATTACCAGAAACAAGCATGGAAATAACAACGAGATGGTGAGCTCTGAAAATCATTGAGTGAGGTGAAGATTTTTGGTACTGCTTTTTGATGTTGGAAACACTCATACGACAGTAGCTATAACAGAAAATGGAAAAGAATTTAGAAAATATCGCATAGCCACGAAGAAGTATGAGACCGAAGATGAACTTTACGTGTTTTTGCGTAATTTATTTCATGAGGATATAGGTAATTTAACTATTGTTGTGTCTTCAGTTGTTCCGTCTGTTAATGTCGTGTTTGAATATTTTGCGAATAAATATGGAAATGGCGAGATTTACTTTGTTAATTCTTTGGAGTACAATAAGATAAAGTGGAACGTTTATTATCCAAGGGAGATAGGTGCAGACCGTATTTGTGATGTAATTGCTGCATATAAGGATTACGGTAAAGATTGTATAGTGATAGATTATGGAACAGCAATTACTATTGAAGTGCTAAAAGATGGAGTATACGAAGGCGGAGTTATAATGCCAGGTTTTGCTATGATGATAGATGCACTCTTTAAAGGTACGGCGAAACTGCCACTTGTTGAGTTAAAACCTTACGAAAGTTTTATCGGTAAAGACACAGAATCAAACATTAGAATAGGGACGATAAATGCAACTGTTGGGGCTATAAAATACGTTGTTGAAGAAATAAAAAAAGAGTATCAAAAACCACCTGTTGTCATCCATACAGGTGGACAAGCGATATATGCTCAAGAAGTTGTTGAAGGGATAGTAGACAAAGATTTAACATTGAGAGGGATGTATTATTTTTATGAAGAGAAAAAGAGTCTTGCTCGTTAATCCATGGATAGAAGATTTTGCAGCATATGATTTCTGGCTTAAACCTGTAGGACTATTATACGTTGGTGCTTTTTTGAAATCCCTTGGTGTGGAAGTTGAACTGATTGATTTGATGAATAGATACGATCCGGAATTGCAAAGCAATGTTAAAGTTCCAAAGGATAAGTTTTACGGTACAGGTAAATTTCCACATGTTGAGATAGAAAAACCGAGTATACTGAAATTTGTACCGAGAAAATATAAAAGATATGGAATGCCTGAGGAACTCTTTAGAAATAGATTGAAAAGAATAAAAGAAAACGGCAACGTAGATGTTGCCTTTGTAACTTCCACACTTACTTATTGGTATCCTGGATATTTTGATACAATACGTATAATCAAAGAAGAACTCGATGTACCTGTTGTTTTCGGTGGTTTTTTCGTTAGAAATCAACCACATGTGGCTAAAAAAAGTGGTGCTTATATATTCACAAAAACAGATTTGAGGTATTTGCCACAGTTTTTGAATAGTACTTTTGGATGGAATTTACCAGACAGTGAGAAAGACTGGTTTTTAGATCTTCATCCAGCTTACGAATTGTACGCCAGAGTTGGTTACGTTGTTTTATTAACGACACTTGGTTGTCCTTACAAATGTACATATTGTGTTGCGCATAGAAACTGGGAAAGAATGAAGTTCAAAGACCCACTTAAAGTTATTGAAGAGATAGAGATGTTTTCAGAAATACTAAAAATTAACGATATCGTCTTTTTTGACGACGCGATACTTATCAGATGGCAAAAGCATCTTAAGGTGATACTAAATGAAATAATCTCGAGAGGCTTGAACAAAAAACTTAGGTTCCATCTTCCAAATGGCATTCACGCCAGACTTTTGAATCAAGAAATATCGGATTTGTTATACGAAGCCAATTTTAAGACGATAAAACTCGGTTACGAGACATCTGGTAAGTTACAAGAAGAAACAGGTGGAAAAGTTAGAGATGAAGATGTTGTCAGAGCGGCTAAGATACTCCATAACTCTGGTTTCACCAACAAAGAAGTTAGCGCTTACATAATGGTGAATTTACCAGAGCAATCTGAGGAAGACGTACGAAACGCCGTTGATGTATGTGCATCCGTTGGAATAGATTACTCATTGAACGAATTTACTCCGATAGTCGGTACAGATATATGGATAGAGCTTGTAAACAAAGGGAAATTGAAAGGTACAGAAGATCCATTATTGCTTAATAATACTATCTTACCTTACTGGTGGGGGAATATGTCTTACGAACAGATACAAAAATTAAAGGAATACGCTAGAGAGAAGAAAAATTTGTTTTCTGGACTTCGAAATTAGGACTTAGAAAGTTCCGAAAGTTAAAAGTTTATTCTCAGGGGGGATCATCCTTTGGATGTTATCATTGTTTCCTTTGTAAAGAACATCATCTTTGGCTTTATCTCATATCTTTTGATAAGTTGGCCAAGGGAGATTCTTAGAGGTCTGTTATATAAGTTATTTATACAGAAAGATGAAAGGAAAATCGTTTTTTTAAAGAGACGGAATTTGATAAATTGCATAGATCCAATAGGACTTTTCACTTTTATATTTTTTGATTTTGGATGGACTCATAGTCCAGCAATAGATTATTCAAAAGCAAAAGGGAAAAATTTATTTGTTTATTCGATCACCGGTATTCTATCAAGTCTTATTCTTTTTGTTTCTTACGGAATACTGTGTAGATTTATTGACTCAGCCACCGTTTTCAATGTCTTATATACAGCATCAAAATGGAGTCTAACATTAGGTCTTATTTCGATATTACCTATCCCCCCCTTAGATGGTTCCAGGATAATATTATCATTTTTACCAAGTAAGTATTATGAGTGGTATCTGAAATTCAATTTTTATGGTGTTATATTCATGTTAGGGCTGCTTGTTCTCTGGATTTTACCTATGATAATGCAGCCTTTGGTTATTTTTATCTCAAATGTAACAAACTTTATCATATTTCGAAACTGGTAAAACGCAAGGGGGCGTGTTATAATGAATGATAAGGTGCAAGAATTGGAGAGGTTGGTAGAGGGAATAATAACTAGCTATACGGAACTTAAAAGAGAAAATGAAAAATTATGGCATGAGCTTAATCAGGCAATAGAAAAAATTAGCAGTTTGGAGAAAGAAAAGGAACATTTGGAAAGTATTTTAAGAAACAACGAGGAAATAATAAATAAACTCGTCATCAGGGTAAAAGACCTGATGAAGATATTGGATGTGAGCGAACATGAAGAGGGTTAGGATAACTCTTTTCGGTAATGATTACGAATTTGCAACTGATGGCTCAGATGAACTAATAGATTACGTAACCAAACGTTTGAAAGATTTACAAGTAAATTATAAGAAACTTTACGAAGAAGTGCCATTTGATGAGTTACTTGTACTCATGTTGTGTGATATACTTGAAACCGAATACAATTCACGTAAGAAACTGGACGTTTTAATAAACAAACTGAAAGAGAAAATTTCAACAGCAAAATAGGAAGAATATCCGCTTTGGAGGGGAAAGCTTAAAATATGGTTATAGGTTTATTTGATTCAGGAGTAGGTGGTTTGTCTGTTTTAAAAAAATTAATAGAGACACTTCCTGCGCGTTATATTTATGTTGCAGATACTATGCGTGCACCTTATGGTACAAAATCTCGGGAAACTATAGAAACTTTCAGTAGAGAAATTATCGGCTTTTTAATGGAAAAAAAAGTCGAGCGTATTTTTGCTGCATGTAATACGTCAGATTCCACACTTGCAAAGTATAGGGGATATTTTAAAATCCCGTATCATAGTATTATACAGGCTGGTGTAAATGCATCCAAATATGATCGTGTTGCCGTTATAGGTACGCATACTACCGTTCAGAGTGGTATATACAAGCACGCACTTGAAGAAAGAGGAAAAAAAGTAACGCAAAGACCTGCTCAATTATTTGTTTCACTTGTAGAAGAAGGTATTTTTTACGGAAATATGGTGGAAGCTGTTGTTAAGTTTTACCTTGAACCGTTTAGGAGATTTAAACCACAAGAGCTTATCCTCGGATGTACTCACTTTCCATTTTTAAAAGATATAATATCCCGCGTTATGGAAAACGTTAGAATAATAGATCCAGCGGACGAACTTGTTCGAGAAGTTTCTCATTTAGTTGTTAATGGTAAACCATTTGTTGAATTTTACATTACCGGTAATCCTGATGAATTTGAGAAGAAATTAAAAAAGATAGGGTTCAGACATCCTTACCAGATTAAACACCTTGAGATTACGGAACTCGAACAGAAGGTGATATACTTTGAAAGAGCTTGTGATATTGACAGGGCACTCGGGAGCGGGCAAGTCAACAGCGGCAGGTCTTCTTGAGGATTTAGGTTTTTTTTGCATCGATAATTTACCGCCGGAAGTTGTTTATCAGGTAGCAAGTATACTTTCTAATACCGTTGATAAGTTAGCAATTGTACTCGATGTAAGGAGTTTTCTTTTTGGAAACATATTAAAAGCAATAAATGATGTGAAAGAGAGATATCCTTTCACAAAAGTTGTTTTTCTCACTGCAACGAAAGATACCCTCATTCAACGATTTGCCCACACAAGACGTTCTCACCCTCTTTCAAAACAAACAAGCTCAATAGGTGAAGCGATAGATAAAGAGATAGATATGATGAAGGATGTAATGGAAGTAGCCGATTTGGTTATAGATACAACGATGTTAAATCCACATCAACTTAGGGAAAAGTTGACAAAAATCCTTGAAAAGAAATCAGAGAAGGTTTTTGTAATACATATCATAAGTTTTGGTTTTAAGTACGGAATTCCACTGGATGCTGATTTTGTCTTTGATGTTAGATTTTTCCCAAATCCATTTTACATCACAGAGCTTCGTTCAAAAACAGGTAAAGATCCAGAAGTTAAAGAATTTCTTAGAAACGTTGATGGTGTGAGCGGTTATTTACAAAGGATGATGGCTCTGCTTAAGATAGCTATATCACGCTATGAAACGGAAGGTCGAAAAGAGCTTACAGTCGCGGTTGGTTGTACGGGTGGTCGTCATAGGTCTGTGTACTTTGCGGAAGAATTGGCTGGCATTTTTGAACAAGATGGTTACAAAATCACCTTAAATCATAGGGACGTCGATCTTGGATGAAGATAACTGTTGTCGGTGGTGGAACGGGTTTATCAACACTTTTGAAAGGTTTAAAATTTTATCCGTGTGATATAACAGCGGTTGTAACTATCACCGATGAAGGTGGTAGTTCTGGAATTTTACGTGAAGAACTGAACGTACCACCTCCGGGTGATATAAGAAATAACTTAGTGGCAATGGCTAACGATGAGGATATACTTGGCGAATTATTCAACTATAGATTCAAAAATGGGTCACTTCATGGACATACAGTGGGAAATATAATATTAGCCGCTCTTACTAAGATAACGGGAAGTTTTACCGAAGCGATATCGAAAGTAGCGGATATATTGGCTATTAAAGGTAGAGTGTTACCAGTTTCAACAGAAATGGCAAGATTAGTTGCGATTTTTGAAGACGGATACGAAGTTTTCGGAGAGACGGCGATAGTAGAATACGGTAAATTATCAAAGCTCAGAATAAAGAAATTAAAATTAGATAAAGCAATCGACTTAAATCCGGCTGTTTATGAATCCATCTTAGATAGCGACGTTATAGTGTTTGGACCTGGTAGTTTGTACACAAGTGTCATCGCTAACTTAGTTGTCTCTGGCTTTAGTGAAGCTGTTAGTCGTGCAAAAGCAACAAAGATTTATATATCAAACATAATGACGCAACCTGGTGAGACATATGGATATAAACTAAGCAACCATGTATCGGAAATAGAAAGATACCTTGGAACGAAACTTGACTATGTAATACATTCGCTTCCACCAAAAAACAAGGAAGTCTTAGAAAAATATGCACTTAAAGATTCCGTACCCGTTGAAATAGATTTTCAAGACGAAAAACTTATAGTTGGACATTTCTCGAAAATTTTATTCGATGAAGAAGCACGTATAAGACATGACTCTTTTGTTATAGCAAAAGTTTTGTACGACTTACTAAAAGAACGAATTCATGCGCAATAGATAAAATTGAGAAACTTTAACGGGGTGAAGATGTGAGATATACCTTTTCTGAAGAAGTAAAAGGCGAATTATGTCAGGTTGAAGTATTGAGTTCGGATGAAGCACAAGCCGAACTTGCTGGTTATTTAAAAGGAAAAGGTATCCTTGTGAAAAGCTCAACAGATGTTTACATTTCGTTGGAAGTAGGTTTTATACCAGCGGCGCGACGAATAATGAATTTAATGCATTTACTTGGTGTAGATAAGAAAAGACTTACATTATTAAAGAACCGTTTGCAGAAAAAGAGAGTCCAAATATTTATACCAACGAGCATACTTGAAAAGATAGACATTTCTATATTAGAAACACCAAATATGATAAGTGAAGATATTGGATTTTTTGGTGCGTTTTTACGTGGTTTGTTTGTCTCAACAGGTTCGATTACTGACCCTTCGAAGCATTATCATCTTGAATTTGTTTCTTACAACGAGATGCTGTTAAGGTACGTTGATGAATTATTAAATGAATCGTTGGGAATTTCTGGAAAAATTTCAAAAATGAATTATAATTATAGATACTATATAAAAAGAGGACGAGATATACAAGAAATACTTGAACTCATGGGTGCAACAAGAGGAGCTTCGCATTTTGAAAAGATACTTACTTCAAGAGAAATAAAGAGCGATATAAATCGCTCTCTAAATTTTCTTACCGCTAATGCCAAAAGAACAGGGGAAAGCAACGCTAAACAGATAGAATGTATAAATATAATAAAAGAGAAGATGGGATTCGATAATCTACCGGAAGATCTAAGAGAAATCGCCCAGTTGAGATTAGAAAACGAAGATTTGTCCTTAACCGAAATCGGTGAGCTACTTAATCCACCATTAACGAAAAGTATGGTTTACAACAGAATTAGGAAGTTGATGAACATAGCAAAAGAATTGGAAAATGAGTACGAAGATAGTAACAAAAGTGCATCGGAAAATTTAATTATTGAGAACGATGAAAATATTGAACAAGATTGAGAGTGGGTGAAAATGATGAGGTGTCCATTTTGTGGATACGAAGATACACGTGTACTTGATTCAAGAGAACTAAGTGAAGGACGGGCAATAAGAAGGCGTAGAGAATGTCCACAGTGCCATGCTAGATTCACAACATACGAAAGGTACGAAACAGGTCCTATAACGGTTGTTAAAAAAGATGGTAGGAGAGAAAAATTCGATAGAAAAAAGATTCTGAATGGTTTGTTGAAAGCTTTTGAAAAAAGACCAGTTACAATGGATGATATAGAAAAGATAGTTGATAACATTGTTTCAACACTTCAAAAAAGTGGTACACTTGAAGTACCATCGGAACTCATTGGTAAACTCGTTATGGAGGAGTTAAAAAAAGTCGATCAAGTTGCCTATGTTAGATTTGCATCTGTTTACAAAGATTTCAGGGAAATAGACCAATTTATAGAGGTTATAAAAGAATTGAGAAATGATGGACAGCTATAGTCTATTATTTTGGTAAAACCGAAACTCGACGTTCAGGAGGGATTTAGATGGAAAAAGTAAGGCTTACTAAGGAAGGTTACGAAAAGCTCAAGATGGAACTTGATGAATTGAAACGTCAACTTATGTTTGAAATTCCTGAGAGAATAAAAGCAGCCAGAGAACTTGGGGACTTGTCGGAAAATTCAGAATATCAGGAAGCAAAAAACGAACAAGGAAGGATTGCTTCGAGGATTAATGAGCTTGAACAGATGTTAATGAACGCCGAAATTATATCAGAAAATTTTGATTCATCCACAGTTAATCTTGGTGATTGGGTACTTTTGAAAAATCTCGACACTGGTGAAGAACTAAAAGTTCAACTTGTTAACCCACAAGAAGCCGATATATTTGCAAATAAAATAAGTGTCGATTCACCACTCGGAAGAGGCATAAACGGTGCTAAGAAAGGTCAAACGGTTAAAGTCAAGGCACCAAAAGGTATTGTTAAATACCAAATTGTGGAAATAACCGCAAGATAAACCCAGTAGAAAGATTTTTAAATGATTGACTCAGGACTCCGGATTCCGGACTCCGAAATACGAAAAAACATAGGAGGGATTTATTTTGCTCAGAGATTTCAGAGAGGCAAGGATAAAGGAGATAGAAGAGTTACGTGAACTGGGGATTAATCCGTATCCGTACTCATACAAGAAAACGCACACAACAGAAGATATTAAAAAGCAATTTGAACATCTTGCAAATGGAGAAGTTACACAGGAAAAAGTCTCCACGGCCGGTAGGATAATGTCTATCAGAGAACATGGTAAAAGTGCGTTTTTCCATATCAAAGACACGTTCGGAAGGATACAGGCATATGTAAGAAAGGATAAAACAGAAAATTACGATTTCTTCAAAGACCACATTACAGTTGGTGACATCGTTGGCGTTGAAGGTATCGTTTTTAAAAGCAACACGGGAGAAATAACAGTACTTGTTGAAAAACTCGAGCTTTTGAACAAACCTTTGAGACCAATGCCGGAAAAATGGCATGGTATCAAAGACAAGGAAATACTCTATAGACAAAGATATGTTGATATGATAGCAAACGATGAAACGATAAAAAGATTCAGAATGAGATCTGATATAATAAGAATGATTAGAGAATTTCTTACCACTAAAGGATTCTTCGAAGTTGAGACTCCGATACTCCAATATTTGACAGGTGGAGCATCAGCAAGACCATTTATTACACATTTGAATGCACTTGATATAGATATGTACCTGAGAATTGCAACTGAATTGCATTTGAAAAGATTTATCGTTGGTGGGTTTGACAAAGTATACGAAATAGGTAGAATATTCAGAAACGAAGGAATTTCGTATAAGCACCACCCCGAATTTACCTCGATAGAGCTTTACCAAGCGTACGCAGATTACGAAGACATGATGAATTTAACTGAAGAACTAATCACGTACTTAGTTGAAAAATTATTTGGTACGACGAAGATTGTATACCAAGGGCAAGAAATCGACTTCACAAGACCTTGGAGAAGAGTTAAAATGAGAGACTTCATAAAAGAAAATCTTGGTGTAGATATACTTGAAGATAGCGACGAAACAATGGCGAAGGTTTTAGAAAAACACGGAGTTGAAGTTGATATAAACAATAGAGGGCATATGATAGAAAAACTCTGGGACCTTGTTGAAGATAAAGTTGTTCAACCAACGTTCTTACTTGAGCATCCAGTTGAAATCTCACCGTTGGCAAAGAAGCATAGGGAAGATCCAAGGGTCACAGAACGATTTGAACTAATTATCTATGGAAGAGAAATGGCAAACGCTTTCAGTGAATTGAATGACCCAGTTGACCAACTTGAAAGATTTATGAACCAACTCAGACTCAGAGACCTTGGCGATGAAGAAGCACAAATGCTTGATAAAGACTTTGTCAGAGCACTGGAATACGGTATGCCACCAACTGGAGGACTCGGTATAGGAATCGACAGACTCGTAATGTTACTTACCGATAGTGCTAACATAAGAGACGTTATAGCATTCCCACTTGTGAGACCGGAAGGAGACATTGACATTGAAGAGTACGAAGACGTTGAAAAAACTGAAAACATAGAGGGAGAAAGGGGAGAAAAAGCATGAGCAAAGAAAGTAAGGACATCAAAGTACGAAAGGCTATAAGCAAGTGGCAACAAGTGTTCATTTGGATTATTGCTATCGCATTTGTTGCAGGTATAGCTCTCTGGGCACTGGCAGTTAACTACACACCTGGTGCTAAAAAAGTTAAAAGGAGTATCGAAGAAACAGTTGGTTATGTGACAGTCAACAACGAACCACTCAAAGACGAAAATTACTGGATATTCCAAGAAGAAGTTGAAACAAGATACGGAGATTTACTTGCTATGTACGGAAATCCACAACTCGACCCGTACATCGAAACACCTTATGTGAAAACACTTATCACTATCGACTTTTTGAATAACAAGATACTTACATATTATGCAAAAGTTAATAACATAAAAGCTGATAAGAAA
>Ga0209289_100467_pt1 | contig 21134 bp, 15 predicted proteins | sample GXS110809BmetaG_FD_184121 | JGI IMG/M metagenome (GOLD analysis project Ga0209289, IMG submission 184121) | Hot spring microbial communities from Gongxiaoshe hot spring, China to study Microbial Dark Matter (Phase II) - GXS 110809B (SPAdes)... ...
CGCTCAAATGCTGATAAGATTTATGCAACTTGGGTTGTTCAGCCCGATGTTCAGAAACCATTCAGCAATAGGAACAAGGCGCCAAGAACCTTGGCAATTTGGACAAGAAGTTGAAATAATACTCAAAAATGTTATAGAATACAGGTATAAATTGATACCTTACATATACACTCAGTACATGACCGGTGTAATGAAAAACATACCACTTGTTAGACCGATGTTCTATGATTTTAAAACCTCTGAGGCTCTAAAAATAGAAGACCAATTTATGTTCGGTGATTCAATCGTAGTTGCTCCAGTTTACAGACCAAATGTACAAAAGAAAATCGTTTGGTTGCCTAAAAAAGCTCTCAACTTATTCGATGGTAAAATATATAAAAAAGGTTGGCATATCGTAGAAACGCCTATTGAATATATACCAGCATTTCAACTTATCAACACAGCGATACCAACCATGGAACCACAACAGTACATTGATATGGAAAAAGTTAACAAAATAATTTGGAATGTCTTTTTAGGAACCAAGGTAGAATCTGTGTTTTACGAAGACGATGGTGTAAGTATGGATTATAAGAATGGAAAATATAATTTGAAGAATGTATATGTAAACAATGAACATGTTAAAATCGAAACTGTCCAAAACGGATATCAAACCAGAAGAAGAATATGGGAATTTCGTATAACCGATGTCAGAGGTAACATCAAAACAATTCAAGTTGAGGTTGATAGTAATGGAGAATATACCATCCCGTTACAATGAACCGTACGTTGTTGAATTTCCAACACTGAGAGATTTTGTCGAGTACATAGATTTAAGACTTAGAGAGACGGATCTTACAAAAACGAGATTCAAATTCTCAGCTGATGTTGTTAAAGTAAAACCCTATAACGGTTCATTATATGTTACCGTTTCACAAGAGACGAAGGATGGAAGAAAAACGGAACTAACGGTTATAATATGGAAAAACCTTACTCAGACCATCTTAAGAACATTGGGGTTAAAAACTCCATACGACTTAGAACACAAAAAATGGGAATTCCAAGGTAGACTATCTTTTTACCCTGATAGATCGCAATTCAGTTTCTGGGCTGATTCAGTTACACCTCAAGGTGAATCTGACATACTACAAAGGCGTCAGAAGATAAAAGAATTGCTAAAAAAAGAAGGCTTACTAACGGAAGTAATACACGAACTATCGGAACTCGAACCAATCAAATACATTGCGGTGATAACATCTAAAACAGCACAAGGTTACTTTGACTTCCTATCAAACTTGTTAGTACCTGATAACATACGCCCTGTTGTGCACTTATACGAATCTTCGATGCAGGGTGCTACAACAGCAGAAGAGGTAATATCGGCACTGAACAAAATAGAATTGTTTTGCAGAGAATTTATGATAAAATACGATGTTATAGTTATAATACGCGGTGGCGGTGGTCCAAGTGATTTGATGTACTTTGACGATTACAACCTTGCACGAAGGATTGCGCATATGAACAATTTCATCCCAGTTCTAACGGGAATTGGGCATGAAAAAGATGAGACATTACCAGATTTTGTTGCATGGCGAAGGTTTCCAACACCAACAGCGGTTGCTAAAGAAATATCAAATCAGTTGAAAAATTATCTTGAATTGATAGAAACAAGTTATAGAGAAATCAAACAACTAACCCTTGGTAGATTACAACTTGTTACAACGAAGCTCAACGAAGGTATCAAAAATGTACTGGACGAAGTATTAAACAAGAATATCATCAAAGTACATAACGAACTTGTAAAAGATGGAGAGGCTATTTACAAATTATTCTCACTTAAGGAATACGAAAGATTACTTTCGTATACTTTTGTAGAATCATTGTCTAATAAAATCGACATTCAGATTTCCAACTTTGATAAGACATTTCGGCAAGATCAGAGCATACTCGAAAAAACAATAAACGTTAACATCCAATCGAAGAAACAACAGATTGAGAATTTACAAAAATTATCTGAATTATTTGAAAAGGGCTATGCAAAGGCTTTAGACTTAGTTGAGCAAAACCGCGAAGAGTTAGTAAAAACAGGTGGACCACTTTCAGCACTTGCATTTGGCGGTGCCTTGATAACTAAGTCTGGAACACTGATTCAACGTAAAGAACAACTAAGGTCTAACGACGAAATAAACGTTAACTTCTTAGATGGAAGTGTTAAAGCAAAGATTGAGGAAATAGAATAAATAATAAGTGTGTAAGGAGGAGCGACTCATGCAGTTGAAAGACATAGAGGACATATTAAAACTTAGCACGGAAGAGATAGATAAACTTACATTCAAGGACCTTATCGAAGCAGTTGAATTTATAAAATCAAAGTTTTTATCTTCCGAACTTGAGATTGAAAAACAAATAGAACTATATTCTAAAGCGATAACATTACTTATAAAAGCAAGAGAAAAACTTTTATTAATAAAGAAAGAAAAAGAGGAAATCGACAGAAAGTATGAAGCGTTTATTCAAAATATAGAAGATATGATAGAATAAAGAAGATAAAAGAGATAAAAGGGGTGTATCGTGTGTGAAAACTGATAAAGACTTCTTTCAACGTTTTCCTGTAGGTGCGGTTGTCGGTGTAGTGATCGGTATTTTTCTGTTAGCTTTTTCGATTGACTTTTTAGAACAAATAAAGTTCTTGCGTGACTTCATCTTTGTATTGAATTTTATCAAGAACACCTTAGGAATAATAATCTTATCGTACTATTCGTTAGCTATTTTGCTTTATTTTATAAGATTTTCACCTTCAAAAAAATTCGAGAGGAATTTATCTGAGATTAATAGTACTTTCTTGGAAAATGTTACGAAAGATGGAGCTACACTGATAGGAGATTTTATATCATTCAGACCGTGGATGGAAGACGAATTTTATGTCAAAGCGAAAAAAGGAGTCCCGAACATCTTTATACCAGCCTATTTAGTAGCATTTACTATTAAAGACAACGTACTCTATATTACAGAAGTTAAAGCCCAAATACAAAACAAAACGTATACGATAGCAGGATACCATGTTATACCAACCAGAATTATTTCATGTACAAGTTTGTCTCAAGAAAGAATTTTATTCTCATCAAAACTCGGTGAAGCGAGTGCTACGAATTACTTTATGGAAATAGGCACAGTAACAGGAAGAATTAAAATTTCGCTTTTTGAAGAAGAGATATTATCGAGGTTCGGTTACATAACCCAGATGAAAGAAGAATTCTTATCGAAGGTTATGATGATAACAAAAATACTGAACAAAGTGTAGTCGGTTCAAAACAACGCTCTTTTGTCGGAAATTTTTAGCATACTCAACGGACTTTCAACGTAAGTGTGTTTAACCTAAAATGAAGTTGATAAAGCTAAAAACTAAAAACTTTCAAGAATTATTCAGAAAAAGAAGGTATTGTTTCAAAATAAAGAGTTATGATATAATTGTTAACAGCCTGTTGATTATAGTAACGTTTAATGGATTTAATCCCTCACAAATATAATTTCGCATGAACATAGCTAAGAAAGCAACAATCAGTTCACAAAGGAGGCTTGGTAGTTTTGGAATCGATACTCAGCGTTAGAAACCTGAGCACATGGTTTTATTTAGAAGAAGGCGTATTAAAGGCTGTAAACGATGTATCTTTCGAACTATCAGAAAACGAAGTTCTGGGGATAGTTGGAGAAACAGGTTCTGGGAAAAGTATAACTGTTAGAAGTATCATGAGGTTGATTCATCACCCGGGAAAAATAGTTAACGGTCAAATAATATACAGAGGCCGTGGTAGGGAAGAAGATATCGTTCAAATGGATGAAGATCAACTCACACAGATAAGAGGAAAAGAAATTTCTATGATTTTCCAAGACCCATTAACCTCACTTAATCCTCTTTATACTATCGGTGATCAACTGATAGAGACAATCATGCAACACCAAGATGTTGATAGACCAACAGCTTGGAAACTCGCTGTTGAGATGCTTGATAAAGTGCAAATTCCAGAGCCAGAGAAGAGAATGAACTCTTATCCATTTGAATTTAGTGGTGGAATGAAGCAAAGGGTAGTTATAGCGATAGCTCTTTCATGTAATCCAAAGATATTAATCGCTGATGAACCGACAACGGCTCTTGATGTTACAATTCAAGCCCAGGTACTTGAATTGATGAAAGAACTCCAAAGGGAGTTAAGAACAGGAACACTCTTTATAACCCATGATCTTGGGGTTATATCGGCTATGGCGGATAGAGTAATGGTCATGTACGGTGGAAGACAGATGGAACTTGCACCTGCAGAGGACCTTTTCCATGAACCGATGCATCCTTACACAAACATGTTGCTCAAATCAATTCCGAGGGTGGATATAAAACAAGATAAACTCGAAGCAATTCCAGGTCAACCACCAAGAATGATAGATGTTCCAGATGTATGTCCATTTGCTCCAAGATGCCCAAGAAGACTCGACAGATGCACCAAAGAACTTCCAAAATTCGAAGAACTTGAACCAGGACATTTCGTAAGATGCTTTAACCCTGTAGAAGCTGGAGGGGATGTAAATGCCTGATAAAACACCAGAAACGATAATAAAAGTGGAAAATCTAAAAAAATACTTTCCCATATACAAAGGTTTTCTTATTAAAAAACATGTTGCTGATGTTAAGGCAGTCGATGACGTTTCGTTTGAAGTAAAACGTGGTGAAACATTTGCACTCGTTGGTGAATCTGGATGTGGAAAGACAACAACAGCAAGAACAATGCTTAGATTGATAGATCCAACTGATGGAAAAATAGAAGTTCTTGGAAAAGATATCTCAAAATTATCAAGAGAAGAATTACTTCCATTTAGAAGAAAGATGCAAATAGTTTTCCAAAATCCTATAGGTTCTTTGAATCCAAGAATGACCGTTGGACAAATCTTGACAGAACCGATGTTATTCCATAAAATTGTACAAAATCAACAAGAAGCAAACGATAAAGCAATTGAACTGTTGAAAATGGTTGGATTAAAGCCATTCCATATGGATAGATATCCACACCAATTCAGTGGTGGACAAAAGCAAAGAATTGCTATTGCGCGTGCATTGAGCGTTGATCCAGAAATCATATACCTTGACGAGCCAACCTCGGCACTTGATGTTTCCGTTCAAGCACAGATAGTTAATCTTTTGTTGAAATTCCAAGCTGATTTAGGCTTAACTTACGTATTTATATCCCATAACTTGGCACTTGTCAGATTTATAAGCCACAAAGTTGCGGTCATGTACCTTGGTAAGATAGTTGAAATGGGTGATGTAAACGAAGTCTTTGATAATCCAGTTCATCCATACACAAAAGCGTTGTTGTCTGCATCACCAATACCAGATCCAGCAATTGAAAAGAAAAGAAAGAGAATAATACTCACAGGAAACGTACCAAGTCCAATCGCAAGACCAAGTGGTTGTTTCTTCCATCCAAGATGTCCGTTCAGGATGGACATATGTGATAAGGAATATCCAGCAATGAAATCAGTTTCTGCAAATCACCAGGTGGCATGTTACCTGGTAGATAAAAGGGAGGTGTAGGTATGAGGAAGGTTCTCGTAACACTTTTGGTTTCTCTGTTTGTTTTCTTTGCATTTGCTAACTACATTGGTTTCGACGCAACCGGTAAAAAAGGTGGAACACTCATCATCCCAACACTCAGCGGTCCAAGAACGGTAAACGATACAGTTTCAAAAGAAACAAGCTCTTCGGATGTTATCGCTATGTTCATGAGCTGGGGAGGAACTCTAATTGAAAGATCAGCCATCGATGGTAAATTCTACCCAGCACTTGCCGAAAAATGGGACGGTCCACGTCTAACAAAAGACAGCGGTATGGAAATCATATGGTACCTCAGAAAAGGTGTAAAGTGGAGCGACGGTCAACCATTCACTGCTGATGACGTAGTATTCACACTCAACGAAATATACACAAATCCAGATATTCCAAGCTCGTTTAAAGATGTTATAAAGAGTACAAATGGCCACTTACCAAAAGCAACAAAGATAAATGACTATACAGTTAGAATGTACTATCCAGAACCATTCAGGCTTGCTCTCAGATACCTCGGTGGAATGTACATATTCCCAAAACACAAAGCCGAAAGCTGGGTAAAGAACAAGAAATTTGCAGAATTCTGGACAGTTGATTCAATAAACAAGAAAGAAATCGTTGGTTTGGGACCATTCATTCCAGTCGAATACGTACCAGACCAATTCGTCAGATTCACAGCAAACCCAAACTACTGGAAGAAAGACAAAAATGGAACACAACTTCCATACTTAAAAGAAGTAGTGTACAAAATCATCTCCTCACAAGATGCACAAAAATTAGCATTTGAAAAAGGTGAAGTTGATATCTACTCACCAAGAGGAACTGAATTTAACTACTTCAAAGAAAATGAAAAGAAATTCAACATAACAGTTCTCGCTTATGGTCCAGCATACGGTACACAATTCATCACATTCAACTGGAACAACAAAGACGAAGCAAAGAGAGAATGGTTCAGAAACGTGCATTTCAGAAAAGCAGTTGCATACGCAATGGATAAGAAAAAGATGATCGATACACTCTTCAACGGTCTTGCAATGGAGCAATGGTCACCAGTATCCATGGCATCACCATACTACAACGAAAAAGTCACAGTTAAATACCCATACGACCTCAACAAAGCAAGAGCAGAACTCAAACTTGGTGGATTTTCTTGGGATAAAAATGGTAAACTCATCGATAGCAAAGGCAGACCAGTTAAATTCATAATCGAAACAAACGCAGGTAACACAGTTCGCGAAGGTATTGGTAACATCATTACAGCAGCTCTCAAACAACTCGGTATGGATGTAACATTTGTTCCAGGTGATTTCAACACACTTGTTAACAGAATGCTCAACGTCGGTGACTGGGATGCTATAATCATCGGTTTAACAGGTTCAGATGAACCACAAGGTGGAAGAAACGTTTGGGCAGTAGACGGTTCACTCCACTTCTGGAACCTTTCACCACAAGTAGCGGACTGGGTAGATGCAAAAGCATACTGGTTGCCAGACTTTGAGAAAGAAATCGATAAGATATTCAGAGAAAACGTAAGAATACTTGACGATAACGTTGTTAAAGACTACTGGGCAAAATATCAAAAACTTGCATCTGAAAACATACCACTCATTTACACAGTTAACAGCTTAAGACTCTTTGCATGGAGAAACACAGTTAAGAACGTCAAGATAACACTCCTTGGCGGTACAACTTGGAACCTTGACTGGCTCTACAAAGAAGAATAATAATTTGAGAAATTAGCCCTCAGCCGGGCTCCGGTACACGGACCTCCGGAGTCCGGTTTTCAAGTTTCGAGTTACTAGTTACAAGTATCGAGTTAAAAAATAATGAAGTAATGCATAATATAAAACCAATTCTTCGAAACCACAGTCAATAATTTTTACTGTAACTCTCAACTTGTAACCCGTAACTATTTTTTTGTACCCGTAACTATTTTTATAGAGGAGAGGTGAACAGGTTTGATCAAGTATATAGCCCGCAGACTTATAATAATGTTACCAGAACTATGGATAATAACGATCATTGTCTTCACGCTCATGCAGTTATCACCAGGTACATTCTTGGATCAGTATAAGCTTGACCCATCGATCTCAAAAGAAACCCTTCAATCAATGGCAAAAGAACTTGGTCTTGACAAACCAGCTGTTGTTCAGTATTTTTATTGGTTTGGTAAATTACTCAGATTGGATTTCGGATATTCATTCTACTATAGAAGACCCGTTATCGACTTGATTTCTGAAAGGTTACTCGGTACATTCGTATTATCGCTTTATTCATTCGTACTTTCTTGGATAATTGGTATAATTCTTGGTGTTGTTTCTGCACTAAAAAAATACACCTTGACTGACAAAATACTAACCGTTGTTGCATTCAGTGGTCTAGCATTACCTGGTTTCTTTCTTGCACTACTTTTACTGTACATGGCGGCACGTACAGGTTGGTTCCCTGTAGCTGGTATGTACAGTCCAGAGACTGTTCGACTCGATGTATGGAATGCATTCTTGGATATATTCCGTAGATTACAACTTCCAGCATTTACTCTCACATTTGGTGGATTTGCAGGATTGATGAGGTATCAAAGAGGTACGTTACTCGATGTTCTCAATGAAGACTACGTTGAATTTGCAAGAGCGAAAGGAATGCCCGAAAGGGTTGTTATATATAAACACGCTTTAAGAAATGCCATAAATCCACTTGTTACAATGTTCGGTGGAAGTTTGGCAGGTTTACTTAGCGGTGCTGTTATTACCGAAACCATATTCTCTTGGCCAGGTCTTGGTAGACTTACCTATCAAGCTCTTCTACAGAAAGACTACTACGTTGTTATGGCAAGTACTGTCATTAGTGTTGTGCTCTTGGTATTAGGTAACCTCGTTGGTGACATATTACTCGCGGCAGTAGACCCAAGAATCAGATACGAATAAGGAGGGCTTGACTCAATGAGCGAAGAAAAAAAGAAAAACCTTAATCAAGTTAATGTGCCTGCAGATGAAAGTGGTTCGATAGACTTTGAAGAAGTTTTCCTTACACGTGGTCAATTGATGTGGCGGGCATTTAAAAAGAATAAGCTTGCGATGTTTGGTATGTGGGTATTGATAATCATGTACATCGCAATGCTGTTTGCAGACTTTTTGGCACCGTATGATCCATTTACACAGAATCTCAATCATTCGTTGAAAAAACCAACGACTGTTCTCTCCAAGTACGAAGTAAATGATTTAAAAACAAGAATGGCGCCGTACGTCTTGCCAGAACTTAGCTACATAGACAAGTTAGACTATACACAAAACTTCAAATCTATGCTATTTCCAAGCAGAATAAAAGTTAAATACAATGATGGAAAGGAATTAGCAATTATAGACAAACACGTTGTTGAACAAAAAGAAGATGGTACAGTTATTCCAAAATATCTCCCAAAGGGCAGAAAACTCGATGATAAGTTTGTTCTTGCAGAGTCTATAAAACTTGTTGTTAGAACAATAAAATATGCACAAGTTGATGGAGAATGGAAACAGTACAGCAATGAGACGGAAGATATAGAAGCTCTCGTTTTTGGAGTAGACAATGAGATATTGGAAAAGGGTAAAAATATTAGAACTACCACATCAAGAACGGCAAGATCGTTCGTCGCACAAAACGAAGGATGGAAAATAGGTTTCTATGCAATGAACGAACAAGAAGCAATGGAAAGACTTACTGCAATTAAAGTAGAACAAGATCTTATAGGAATAAAATACTACGATCAAGATTTCAATGAATACGAAATATCTCTTGATGAAGCAAAAGTAGTCTCGTACGATTACAAATTCTATCCTATTAAATTCTTTATAAAATCATGGGGACCGAACGAGACAGATCCAGAAAGAGTCGGCTATTTATTCTGGATAATACCATTACATTATCATTTATTCGGCATTGATAACTACGATAACAACGAATATGCAACAATAAATATTTTCGGTTCTGACAGGTATGGAAGAGATGTTTGGAGTAGAATCATATTTGCTTCAAGAATTTCGCTAACAATAGGTTTCATAGGATTGTTTGTGACACTGGTGCTTTCACTTTTCTTTGGTGCACTTGCAGGTTTCTATGGTGGTTTAGTTGATGAACTTATCATGAGGTTCTGTGAAATACTCATGGCTATTCCAGGATTTTACTTGTTGTTGCTCTTACGTGCGATACTTCCAATCGATATACCGAGTTCAACTACATATATGTTGTTGATATTCATACTTGCGTTCCTCGGTTGGCCAGGAAGGGCAAGGATCATCAGAGGTCAGATACTTGCAGAAAGGCAAAGAGAATACGTTGAGGCAGCAATTGCACTCGGTTATCCTGATTTAAGGATCATGTGGCGACATATTATACCTAACCTTGCAACGTACATCATAGTAAGCTCCACACTCTCAATTCCTGGATATATCCTTGGTGAAGCTGGACTTTCGTATCTGGGACTTGGTATAAGAGAACCGTCTGCATCTTGGGGTAACATGTTAACAGCCGCACAAGATGTCTACATACTAGAAAAAGCCCCGTGGTTGCTTATACCTGGTGCTTTCATATTCATAGTTGTGTTGTCATTCAACTTCGTTGGTGATGGATTAAGAGACGCATTTGACCCAAGAGCACTTGGATGATCAGTTAACAGTTCACGGTGAACAGTGAACAGTTAATGGTTCACAGTTATCAGTGAATAGTTTATAATGAAAAAATAGATAAATACAAACATACCGTGGCGGGAAACCGCCACGGTTTTCTTTTTGGTGAACAGTGGACGGTGAACGGTTGTCGGTGATCAGTGAACAGTTGTCGGCTATCAGTTTTCAGTTAATATTAACTTAATCAAACTTATTACATTATCACTGTTCACCTTCCACTGTTCACTGTTCACAAAAAAATTATTGCATAACTTAACAATCTTTGTGATATAATACTTTAAGAAGGTGTATATTAATAATATGTGAATATTTACAGAAGGGGGGAACTTTTATGCGAAAAGGTATTATCAGTTTTTTGGTCAGTGTTTTTTTATTTGTTTTGGTGACTATTACTTTTGCTCAGAGCCCTCAAATTACACCTTTATCAAAACTTTACTACGAGCTAAAAGCACTTTTGGAAAAGCCAGACGTTGACTTAAACAAAGCAATCGGTGAAATTTTACAAAAGTATGCTCCCATTGTTGAACCAATACTACCTCCAGGTCAGTACGAGGAATATTCTCTTGGACTTTCCGAGCTTGACAGAGCCCTCAAAGAACTTGGAATATGGATTACACGCGCAACAGTTGAAATTTTCAATCAGGAAATTGTGGAAGGTCCGTTTGAACTAAACTACGACAGAGAAACGGGACAAGCAACCGGACTAATTACAAAACTGAAAACAGGAAAATACAACGTTATAGTTAAAGTCTTTGGACTCATCGATAACAAAGACGAACGTATAGTTGCTTATGGTCGAAAAGACAGCGTAGAAGTCGTCAGAGACAAAATCTCGCTCGCTAACATACCGTTAAACATAGTAGTAGGAACCGGAGCTGTACTTGTCAATGCTCTACTTGATTTCCAAAACTCTGAATTTACACCAGGAGATGTTGTAGCGATAGAACCAGAGGACGGTCAGTTGAACGTTTTACCAACGGTTACACTAAAATGGGATTCACTGCGTGCGAGATTGTTTGATTTGTACTTTGGTGAAGAAGGGGAATTGGAACTGAAAGAAATTAACTATTTTGACAAGCAATACACAATAGAAGGACTAAAACCAAGTACAACTTATCAATGGAGAATCACAGCAAAGAATGCTTTTGGACAAGTTGAAAGTCCTGTTTTTTCATTTAGAACAGGTGATGCTCCAACGGCACCAGAAAACCCAGTACCATACGATGGCGCAAAGAAAATTTGGATAGAGCCTGTTTTGTTATGGGAATCTGAAAGAGCTGTGAGTTTCGATATATACTTTGGAAAGAGTGCAACGGATTTAGCTTTGATTGGTTCTTCGGATGGAAATATGTTCGAATTACCACAACTTGATCTTGGAACAACGTACTTCTGGAAAGTCATTGCAAAGAATGCTTTCGGTGAAGCTGAAGGACCTGTTTGGGCATTTACAACTGGTGATGTACCGACTAAACCTGTTCTTAAGGAACCGGTCGGTGAAAAAGTATGGCTACAACCAACCTTTAAATGGGAGAGCGAAGAAGCCTACGAATATGAGATTTACTTTGGAGAAAAATACGATGATATGCAACTAATTGCAACTACAACAGAGCTTGAATACACTTTACCATACGAATTGCCAATGGATACCACCTATTTCTGGAAAGTTGTTGCAAAGAACGATTTTGGAGAAAACGTTAGCGATGTAGAGATGTTCAAAACAGGAAAAGCCCCTGATGTAATTGGACCTATCCAGCCGCTCGATGGTGAAGAAGATGTATGGAAATCTCCAACACTCGAGTGGGAATTCGAATGTGCTGATACATACGATGTATATCTTGGAAAATCAATAGACGAACTCGAACTTATAACACAAGACGCTACAGAAAATGCAATTACAGTTGAAGAGCTCGAACTTGGCACAACCTACTATTGGAAAGTAGTTGGAAAGAATAGATTCGGAGAAACGGAAAGTCCAATCTGGAAGTTTACGGTAGGTAATGTACCGGCTACGCCGTTTAATCCAGAACCACCAGATGGTGCCGTTGACCAATTCAACAATCTCGTACTTAGATGGGAAAGTTCAAAAGCTGATAGATACGACCTGTATATAGGCTTTACACCAGACAAACTCGATATTTACAAAACTGATATAGTAGAAAGCGCCGTTGAACTTTACGACTTGCTCTTCGGTGTAACTTATTATTGGAAGGTAGTAGCGAAAAACAGATTTGGAAATTCTGAAGGACCTGTTTGGAAGTTCACAACTGGTCAAATACCAGAAAAACCAGAAGCTATTTATCCGAAAGACGGAGATACGGAAGTACCACTAAATATATCACTTAAATGGAAGAGTGAACGTGCAGAAGAATTCGATTTGTACTTTGGCACAATTTTACTTGACCCGCTTGGTACAACAACATCTACAGAATATACATTACCAACGTTGCATTACGGAACATGGTACAACTGGAAAGTAGTTGCAAGGAACAAATTTGGTGAAATAGAAAGTGACTTCACATTCAGAACAAAACTACCAACGGTAGAAAAACAACAATCACTCGGAGGTACAAAGGCAGATACAGGAAAGAAATTTATCAAAGCATCCGACGGCGGATACATACTTGTTGGTAATACTCAATCCTCTGAATTACCCGACTTCAAAGGCGAATCAGATATAATCGTAATTAAATTAAACAAAGACTTGGACGTTGAGTGGACAAAACTCATCGGTGGAACCGGATGGGAAGAAGCAACGGATGTTGTAGAAACAAAAGATGGATACGTTGTACTCGGTTACACAGCTTCTACAGAAGTCGATGGTCAAAAAGGTAAAGGCGGATGGGACTACTTAGTTGCAAAACTTGACAAATCTGGTAATACAATTTGGACACGTCTCTACGGAGGAACAGGAAACGACATAGCTTACAAAGTAATTGAAACATCCGATGGTGATTATCTGATAGCAGGTACAACAAACTCTGTAAATGGTGACACTGGTGGAAATATAGGTACATGGGATGCATGGTTGATTAAGATTGACCAAAAAGGTGATATTATAGCGAGCAAAGTATTTGGTGGTCTTGACAGAGATAAAGCAATCGATGCAATGGAAGTTGCAGATGGTTACATTATAGCAGGTGTTACATACTCACTTGAAGGTAACATACCATACAACCACGGAAGTTCAGATATTTGGTTATTTAAAGTCACAAAAGATCTTAATACAATAACACTTAACAAAGCATATGGTGGTAGTGACCAAGATGAAGTTTCTAAGATATTCAAAGCCAAAGACGGTAACCTCATGTTGATAGCTTACACCACATCCGTTGATGGAGATGTACAAAAGAACGCAGGTTACTGGGACTTCTGGGTAATCAAAATTGATATGCAAGGAAACATCATATGGCAAAAGACATACGGTGGTTCTGAAGAAGACGTAGCTTACAGTGGTGCAGAATTCGCAGATGGTGGATTCATGATAGTTGGACACACATTATCGAAATTGGAAGAGTACAAAGGAGGAGTAGATATATTAGTTATAGACATAGATGAATATGGAAATCTAAGATGGCAAAAAACATATGGTGGAACACTTGCTGATTACGCATACGATGTCTACTTAGAAGAAGATGGAACAGCGATTCTTGTTGGAACAACATTCTCAAAGAACAGCGATGTTGGAAAGAACATAGGTGGTAGTGATATTTGGATATTCAAGATAAAATAAAAAATTAAAAATGTAAAACAAAAAGGTGGCTCTATTAACGAGCCACCTTTTTTTCTTTCAAAACAAAAAATCCAGCGAAAAATGTATTGCTAACATTTATTAATTTTTCAAATTTTTTCAATTCATCATCCCAAAACAAGCTTTCTTGCAAAGAATTAAGTAACTTTAAATTATTCAAACTTAGACCGATTTTGTTAACTTGTCTTCCAAAATATATTTTTCTATAAAGCTCTTCCACAACCTTTGAAAAAAACACATAATCGTTGAAATATAACCCCAAACTCTTAGAAATCGAAAATTTTCCGATACTATCTTTCAAATAAACAGATAACGACTTTGCACCCATTTTGTATCTAATTAATTTAGAATACAAACCAAAAAGAAGATATTTTCCAATTTCTAAAACTTCTTCTAAATTTTCCAATTTTTTATCCAGCGTAAGGTAATGCCCGATGCTTTTTGGAAGATTCACTTTAAAAAATTCCTGTTCGGTATAATCTTTTAAAATAAGATACTTCAACTTATCAAACAAACTTGGTAAATTGTTGTTACTTAAAAATTCTTTCAGCGTTTCAATATGGTATTCTTTCAAAATTTTACTACTATTCGTACCAATCCCTGGTACAAGCTCTATACGAATTTTTTCTGAAAATTCCTCAAAATCATCAACAACAAAAAAACCGTTCGGTTTAGCATATTCACACGCAGTTTTTGCAACTATCGGATTTCTTCCGACTCCTATAGTACAAGTAAGAAAAAGTTTTTCGTATATCTCGTCTTTCAAATCTTTTAACCTTTGTAATGGAGAACTTACGTTGTCTAATGCAATATAAAACTCATCGATGCTTGCTTCTTTGTAAATCGGAAAATACTTATCGATAATATTAGTAATCTTTAAGGTTGTAAACTCATAATACGAAAAATCAGCTCTAACAAAAACAACATTTGGACAAAGCTTTTTGGCTTCTTTCAAATTCATACCAGTTTTTACTCCAAAAGCTTTTGCTATATAATTTGCGCTTGTAACAACAGTTTTTTCTCCATTCCCAACAACAGCAATTGGATAATTTCTAAATTTTGGATTTTTCGCACACTCAATCGAGGCGAAATATGAATCCATATCCAGAAGGGCAACCTGTTTAAACAAAATAATCCCCCCATTCAGGTCAATGTATGTATACTATACATTAGTATACCATATTTTTTTATAAAAAGTCAAAAAATTTTTTGAACGATTTTCGGATATCTGGAGTCTAATATGTAGAAACAGATTTGAGAGCAATGAACCGATGGTGCCATAACTCCTTTTAAATTTTTGTCCATGCCTATCGGGAGGGATAACCGATGCGTATAAGTAACAACGTTAGTATGTGGGCGATACGGTACCTCCAAAATCTTCAAACTCAACAAGGTACTCTGCAACAAAGCATAGCACAAGCTACTATACCATTCAGACAAGCCATCTCATCGAATGTAATAGCTGAGAGAATACGTTCTCAAATTAACGGTTATCGTGAGGCTATGGTAAGCACGTACAACGCTATAGGTGTGATGAACGTTGCTGAAGGCGGTATACAGAGTATCACGAACAATTTACAACGTATGAGGGAACTTGCTGTACAAGCTTCGAATGGTACGTTAAGTGAAGCTGAAAGATCAGCATTACAACAAGAATTTTCACAACTTTCTCAGGGAATTAACAAGGTTGTCGAACAGACAACTTACAACAACAGACGAGTACTTGGCGGTGATATAAGGAATATGGAAGTGCAACTTGGTCCAAATCAAGGTCAAAAGATGACGGTTACCCTCCCAAGCATGGACGTTAGGTCGCTTGGCCTTGAAAATGTGAATATAAACAGTACGGAAAATGCACGTAACGCTCTTAAGACGCTCGATGAAGTAATTTCAAACGTCTCTAATACCAGAAGTTACATAGGTTCAACAATGAACAGACTCGAAAGTGCAGCAAGAAACTTAAGTCAAACTATGTTAAACCTCACCTCCTCCGTGAGTGTACTAACAGACACAGATATGGCACGTAGTATGATGGATTGGATTAGAACAAGATTACAGACTCAGGCAACAGCAGGAGTGTTTTCACAAGCGAATGTTAACAGCTTAAATGCCCTGAGATTAATAGGATAAGTAATCAAGCGTAAAAAAGTGCGGTGGAAAATTCCACCGCACTTTTTTAGTTATTTATCTGGTGCCGAGGGCGGGACTTGAACCCGCACGGAGCCTAGCCCCTGTTGATTTTGAGTCAACCGCGTCTGCCAGTTCCGCCACCTCGGCACTAAAATTCCCAGCGGTAATTATTTTACCATAGATTTTCCTAATTTCAAGTACCCAATTTGCATATGTGTACTATTCACAATTAGCTGGAATTTATGATAAAATTAACTGTATAGTGAACCATATACACGCAGAAAATACTGTACTAAAAGTTAATTCAATTTTCAAATAGAAAGGGAGGTCGAATTCATGAAAGCGATTTACGCACAATCAGGGGGAGTAACGAGCGTTATCAATGCAAGTGCATATGGAGTTATTGACGAAGCAAGAAATAATGGTCTTGAGATCTTAGTGGGAATCAACGGTGTGACAGGTATACTTAAAGAAAAATTCCTCGACGCTACCGAAATTGACATTGAATTTCTCAAATATACACCGGCAGGTGCTTTTGGTTCGTGTAGGAAAAAAATGAAAAACGATGCTGATATAGAAAAATTATTTGAGATATTCAGAAAAAACGAAATCAGGTATTTCTTTTACAACGGTGGTAACGACTCTATGGATACAGCTTGGCGTGTTCAGATGGAGGCGCAAAAGCGTGGCTACGATTTAAAAGTCGTAGGTGTTCCAAAGACTATCGATAACGACTTACCACACACAGACCATTGTCCGGGATACGGTTCAGCTGCAAAGTACATAGCCATAGCTATGATGGAAGCTTCACTTGATTTAAGGAGCATGTACGTTGACTCAACCCAGGTATTTGTTATGGAAATAATGGGAAGGCACGCAGGATGGCTTGCTGCTACCGCAGGACTTGGTTGGATAAATGGTATAGGTGCAGATGTGATATTGTTACCTGAGAAACCATTCAATAAAGACGAATTTCTTGGTACTGTTGAAAAAGTTATATCAGCAAAGGGATACTGCTCAATAGCTGTCGCCGAGGGAATTAAATACCCGGATGGATTTTTCGTATCTGACATGGGATTTACCGATAGCTTTGGTAACAGACAACTTGGAGGAGTTGGATTCACAATTGCAGGTATGGTTAGATCCGAGCTCGGATTGAAAACACACGTTGCTATTCCAGATTATTTGCAAAGAAGTGGGAGACACATAGCCAGTGCTACAGACATTCAAGAAGCTGAGATGTGTGGAAGAATGGCTGTAAGGTACGCTCTCGAAGACAATTACGGAGTTATGGTGACAATGGAGCGTGTATCCGATGACCCTTACGAAATAAAATATAGTTCCGTTCCATTAAACCTTGTTGCTGATCAAACAAGGATGCTTCCAAAAGACTTTTACGATGGATACATGGTAACAGATAAATTCTTCAAATACGCATTACCACTCATCAGTGGAGAAGCATATCCTCCATTTAAAAATGGGATTCCCGAGTATAAAATTTTATGGTAAAGAAATCCCGAGAAAAGCTGTAAGCCGGATTCTGTCTTAAGCAGGCATCTGTCTGTGCGGTCTACCCGGGGGAGTAAGGGTGGGACCGCCCAACCCCCTGCTTGACCTTGCTCCAGATGTGGGTTGCCAAGCCAGTGCATTGCTGCACTGCTGGTGAGCTCTTACCTCACCTTTCCACCCTTGCCTTACTCGGTAACACCTTTCAGGCGGTTTCCGTTTCTATGGCCCTATCCGTGGTTCGCACCACCTGACCGTTGGTCAGCATCCTGCCCATGGAGTCCGGACTTTCCTCAGGTCAACCTTGTGTGGTTGCCCGCGCCTGCCCACTTTTCTCGGGATTAACGGTGAACAGTGAACAATTAACAGTTAACAGTGAACAGTTAACTGTTCATCGCTCACCGTCCACTGTGCACCGATAACCATTTTGTACTGCCTTAATATTTTACTATTATTTTCAAATATTTCAATTATTACTCTTTCAAAGTCTATTTTAGTGTTTTATACGAATTACGGACTCTGAAATCCGTGGTTAAGATAGCACTTGAACATTACTATTTTACATGGTAAAATAGTTCGGAAAGCGAAGTAATTGACGGTTAGCAGTGAACAGTGGTCAGTGTTCAGTTAATGGTCGACGATATGATTATTTTACTGTTAACCGTTCACTGTTCACTGTTAACTATTAACCGTTAACCGTTCACAGAAAGGAAGAATCGTTTATGGCTCGTGTGGATGTGCTTAACGAAAAAATTGAATATTCGATATTCCATCTAGCTTGGCCACTTGTGATTTCGAATGCCTTCCAAACGATATACAACATCGTTGATTCTTATTTCCTTGGTAAATTGGGAGCCATTCAATTTTCCGCTTCCACTGTAACATGGCCAGTTATTTTCACATTTATCTCCTTGGCTATCGGTTTTTCGAACGCTGGTATCGCTATAGTTTCGCAAAATTATGGGAAACGTGATATGTCTGCCGTAAAAAAATCGATGGGACAACTGTACCTTGTTACAATTAGTATAGGACTGTTATCAACTTTCTTTGGAATTGCTTTTGCATATCCAATAATAAAAGCCATAGCTGGAACTAAGAGTGTTTCTATAATACCGTATGCGATGAGCTATTATATAGTAGACATGTTAGGTTTACCGTTGGTATTTGTGATAAATGCAACAACGTCCGCGATGAGAGCCGTTGGCGATTCTCAGTTTGGAATGCGTATAACTCTTTACATGAATTTACTCAACATAATTTTCGACCCGTTGTTAATCTTTGGTATAGGTCCGTTCCCAAAGCTTGGAGTTGCAGGTGCCGCATGGGCAACTAACATAGGTCGATTTGTTGCTGCTGGAATTTCAATATATCATGTGGTATCCAGAAAAGCAATGGTAACAATTTCAAAACACGATTTACAACCAGATTGGAGAATAATCGCTCTGATTTTTAAACTTGGATTGCCCAGTGCACTTGGTATGTCTATTACTTCCGCTGGTTTTGCCATGATTATGAAATACGTTGCGATGTTCGGACCAGCTGTTATAAGTGCTTACGGTATAGGAAATAGGATAACAAACCTTGTTTCTATGGTTTCGTTTGGATTAGCCGGTGCGGTTTCAACGATGGTAGGGCAATTTGTGGGAGCAAGAAAATTTGAAGATGCGGAAAAGACTGTTAGGAAAGCTTTCTTTTGGAATGTTGTGATAATTGGTGTATTATCTTTGATAACGTTTTTTTACGGAAAGGAAGTTACCAAATTTTTCATAAATGATCCAGAAGTCATTGTTATGGGAGAAATATTTTTCAAGTACATTTCTTTCTCAATGCCGATATTTACCGCATATATGATTTACAACAATGCTCTAATAGGAGCAGGGAAAACGTTTTTAACGATGATAGGCGACATATTAAGATTATGGGGAATCAGGATACCAATAATAGCCTTCCTTTCGATAACTCTTGGCTTTAAGGGAATATTCATTGGTATGATTATAAGCAATCTTATAGTCTTCTTCATAACCTACCTATTTTTCAGATTTTCAAATTGGAAAAAAGTGGTGGTATAATATTTTTCGGAATCCGGATTTCCAATTCCAAAGTCCGTATATTAGGAGGTTTTCATATGCGTATTTTATTTATGGGGACACCTGAATTTGCCGCCACTTATTTGCAGTATCTTGTTGAAAACAAATTTGAGGTCGTAGCAGTTATTTCTCAAAAGGATAAGCCAAGAGGTAGAGGTCAGAAACTACTTCCCACCCCAGTTAAAGAGATGGCTCTGAAATATAGTATTCCTGTTTTCCAACCATCGAATTTAAACAAAGAGGGTACAGAAATAATAAATGAATATAAACCAGACATTGGTATCGTTGTAGCGTACGGAAGACTAATAAAGAAACCGTTTCTTGATATGATACCATTGTACAATGTACATACATCTCTTCTTCCAAAGTATCGTGGAGCGGCGCCTATGCAAAGAGCCATTGAAAATGGGGAAAAAATGACAGGAGTGACTATATTCAAAATAAACGAAGGAATGGACGAAGGAGATATTGCTTTACAAAGAGCGTTTGAAGTTGGGGAATGTGAAACATTTGGAAGTGTTTACGAAAAGTTTGTAAGTCTTGGTACAGAGCTTCTGGGGGAATTCTTGAGCAAATATCCAGTTCCTCTTACACCACAAGACCATTCAAAAGCCACATATGCCCCGAAGATAGAGAAAGAAGATTTGTATGTTGACTTTTCAAAATCAGCTTGGGAAGTGAGAAATAAGATTCGTGCTTACGATCCTATGCCCGGAGTTCGAACGATTTTAAACGATACGGAGGTCAAAATATATGGAGCTTGTGAAATAGCGCACATTGATATAGATGCGGTACCTGGGACTATAGTAAGAATTGATAAAGTTAGTGAGAATGGTGTAATAAAGACCTCTGATGGTTGTTTACACGTAAAATACATTCAATTCCCGGGTAAGAACAAAATTACATTTTATGCAGCAAAAAATGGAGGAATTGTAACTGAAGGGATGAGATTCCATTGAGATAAAAAATCCCCGCACTTGCGGGGATAATGTTTTATTTAGGGGGTGGGGAGGGGGAGAATTACTATCTGTTGTTGACTCTGAAATAATCGATATTTTCATCATTTTCAATCTTTTTGTATCTATGCGATGCACTTTCATACATGCGGTTTATGATTGCTTTCAAGTCACTGCTCTTCCCAATCTCTTCTATTAACTTTTCAAGCTCGCCTGTGAATTCGTATTTAAATTCCTTTTCGTCAAATTTTATATACTCCACCATGGATAAGGAAACTTCAGGGATAATTTTCTTCAGCAACTTTATCACGAATTCGGAAAATACATCTCGTACGTCACTTTTTCTCTTGGCTTCGGCAAGCTTTTCTCTGTATTCAGTCTCAAGTTCATGTTCAAACTTAACATAACTAACCATCTTTTCCATTTTCTCCATGTAATCCCCCCTTCGAATAGTTGCGAGCTACAGGTAAGAGT
>Ga0209289_100468_pt1 | contig 21126 bp, 18 predicted proteins | sample GXS110809BmetaG_FD_184121 | JGI IMG/M metagenome (GOLD analysis project Ga0209289, IMG submission 184121) | Hot spring microbial communities from Gongxiaoshe hot spring, China to study Microbial Dark Matter (Phase II) - GXS 110809B (SPAdes)... ...
GAGCGCTCAGAGCTGAATGCTCTCGATGAGCGCGCGCACGGCCTCGGCCGAGCGATGTAAAGCCGCGCGTTCCTCAAGCGTCAGGCCGATCTCGAGAATCTGCTCCACGCCTGAGGCGCCGAGCTTCACCGGAACACCAAGGAAGACCCCCTTGATGCCGTATTCCCCATCGAGGTAGACGGAGCACGGGCGGATCTTCTTCTTATCCTTGAGCACAGCTTCGACCATCTCCACGACGGCCGCCGAGGGGGCATAGTAGGCCGATCCCGCCTTGAGCAAGCTCACGATCTCCGCACCCCCCTCGCGCGTGCGTTTGACGATCGCCTCGATCTTCTCTTTCGGGAGCAAGTCCGCCAGCGGAATGCCCGCGACCGAAGAGTACCGCACAAGCGGAACCATCTCATCGCCATGCGAGCCGAGGACGAAGGCGAAGACATCCTCAACCGAGACGCCGAGTTCTTCGGCGATGAAGTAGCGCATGCGGGCCGTATCGAGGATGCCGGCCATGCCGAAGACCCGCTCGCGCGGAAAGCCCGAGACCTTGTAGGCCACATAGGCCATCGCGTCCAGGGGGTTGGAGACGACGATGAGGATGGCGTTCGGAGAGTACTTGACGGCCTCTTGCGTGACGCCGCGGACGATGTCCGTATTGATGGTGAGCAGATCGGATCGGCTCATCCCTGGTTTGCGGGGCACGCCGGCCGTGATGACGATGATGTCGGAATCGGCCGTCTCGCGATAGCCGTTCGATCCGACGACGCGAACGTCGCAGCCGAGAACGGGCGTGGACTCGGCCAAGTCCAGGGCTTTCCCTTGCGGCAACCCTTCGATGATGTCCACGAGCACGACATCGCCGAGTTCCTTATCCACGAGGCGGTGCGCGACGGTCGCGCCGACGTTGCCAGCGCCGATGACCGTGATCTTCTTTCGCGCCATAGTTCCTCCCGATGCTGATCAAACGCCCATTGTAGGAGCGCGCTCATCGGCGCGCTCGACCGGAATGGGAAGCGCGCTTCCCCCGAAAGCTCGCGCGAGTCGCCCGGCGTCTCCCGCTAGCCCATGTTCTCAATGATGGCCGTGGCGAACTCGCTCGTTTTCACCTGACGGGCGCCCTCCATCAAGCGAGCCAGATCGTAGGTGACGACCTTCTGCTCGATGGTCCGCTCGATGGCCGTCGTGATCAGCGAGGCCGCTTCGCGCCATCCGATGTACTCGAACATCATCACGCCAGCCAGGATGACGGCGCTCGGATTGATGACGTCCTTGTCGGCGTATTTGGGAGCGGTTCCATGCGTCGCCTCAAAGAGCGCGATGTAGTCGCCGATATTTGCGCCCGGCGCCATGCCCAATCCGCCGACTTGCGCCGCGCAGGCATCGCTCAGGTAGTCGCCATTCAGGTTGGGCGTCACGATGACGGAATATTCATCGGGGCGCGTGAGCACCTGCTGGAACATCGAGTCGGCGATGCGATCGTTGATGAGGATCTTCCCTTCGGGGAGCCTCCCATCGTATTTCTCCCACAGCTCTTGCTCGGTGACGGTGACGTCGCCGAACTCTTCCTTGGCCAATTGATACCCCCAGTCGCGGAAGGCGCCCTCGGTGAACTTCATGATGTTGCCCTTGTGCACGAGCGTGACGACCCGACGGCCGTTTTCGAGGGCGTAGCGGATGGCCTTGCGGACCAAGCGCTTGGTCGCGAAGATGGAGATCGGCTTGATGCCGATGCCACTATCGGGGCGCACCGAGTAGCCGAGGCTCTGGAGGAACTCGATGGTCTTCTGCGCCTGCTCCGTCCCCTGCTGGAACTCGATGCCGGCGTAAACGTCTTCGGTGTTCTCGCGGAAGATGACGACGTTGAGCTTCTCCGGATGCTTCACCGGGGAGGGGACGCCTCGGTACCAGCGGACCGGGCGCACGCATGCGTAGAGATCGAGGACCTGCCGGAGGGTGACGTTCAGCGAACGAATGCCGCCGCCAACGGGCGTCGTCAGCGGTCCCTTGATGGCGACGGTGAACTCGCGAATCGCCTCGACGGTGTCTCGGGGAAGCCACTCGCCGAACTTATTGTAGGCTTTCTCACCAGCGAAGATCTCGTACCAGATGACCCGTCGCTCTCCGCCATAGGCCTTCTCAACGGCCGCATTGAAAACGCGCGAGGCCGCTCGCCAGATGTCGCGGCCCGTCCCATCTCCCTCGATGAAGGGGATGATCGGGCGGTTCGGGACGACGAGCTGCCCATTCCGAATCTCGATCTTCTCGCCCTCGGTGGGCACGGGGATAGTATTGAATGAAAGCATGGTATCCTCCTGATGTCAAAGATCACGCATTCGCTCAAAGCGAATAAGCATAACAAGGAAGAGCGAGAAGCGTCAACGCGCATCTTGACAAAAAGCGGGTCATCGCGCATCCTTGTTCCCGTCTCCGACTTGCCGTAGAATAAAGGCGAAAAGCGGGTCAGGAAGGGCCGGTCACCGGAAGTGCTTTTTCCGACCTGCTCGTCGGAGTCGGGAATGTGGGGAGATCACAATCGGGAGGGGGGAATGAGAAAGGTCGTAAGCCTTGCGGCGTCACTCCTCTGTGTCGCGCTCATCGCCGGGATGGGGCGGATCGCCCGTGGGACACAAGCACCGGCGCAGCCACAGTACACGCGCGAAGAAGCGGATGCCTACAACGCACTCTATCGGGCATTTGAAGCGGGGAAGCTGGAGGAAGCCGTTCAAGCGGGTGAAGCGTTCTTGGCGAAATTCCCCAGCAGCGTCTTGGCACCGCGCGCCAAGCCCATCCTCGTCCTCGCCTACGCGCAGACCAATCGTTTTGAGAAGGCTTTCGACATGGGGCGCGAGGTCTTGAGCGCTGACCCCAACAACTTCAGCATCCTCTACGTCCTCGCGCTGGCCGCGGCGACGGCGTCCAAAGGACGCGACACGCGTTTTGATGCGGACGGCTTGACCTATGCCACGCGCGCGTTGGAGCTGGCTTCTGCCGGAAACGCCCCGCCGGGCTTCGCCCCTCAGCTTTGGGAGCAACAGAAGAATAAGGTCCTTGGCGCGCTGCATCAAGCGGCGGGTTTGTTCCTCTACAACAAGGCCGAGTATGACCTGGCGATCGAGCATCTGAAGAAGTCGGCGGAGTTGGATCAGAGTGATCCGGTGACCTTCTACCTCATCGGCGAAGCGCTCAAGCTCGGCAAGTACGCTAAGCTGCGGGAGAGCTACGATAGGCTCACGCCGGAGGAGAAGGTCGCGGAAGCGGGCAAGCAGTTGTTGCAACAGGTGGATGAGGTGGTGGATCAGATGATCGAGATGTATGCCCGCGTGGTCGCCATCTCCGAGGCCAATGTGAGTCTTCAAGCGCTGAATCAGGAAGCGCGCAAGATCCTGGAGAGCTTCTATCGCTATCGGCATAACGATACGACCGAGGGCATGGAGGAGTTGATCAAGAAATACAAGCCATCGGCCCAGACCTCAGCGGGGTCGTCGTGAGCGGGATGCTGATCGAGGCGCGAGATCTGAGCGAACTGGAGCGCAAGATCGGATATACCTTTCGGCGCCGGGAACTCCTGGATCGGGCGCTCACGCACCGGTCCTACGCGCATGAGATTGGGGCGATGGGGTTGGCGGATAATGAGGCGTTGGAGTTTCTCGGCGATGCTGTCTTGGGGTTCATCGTGAGCGCGTGGCTCTTCGAGCGATTCCCGACGCTGCCGGAAGGGAAGCTCGCGAAGATGAAGGCGTTTTTGGTGAGCGCGGATAACTTACAAGTGCACGCACAGAATTTGCAGCTTGGGGAGTACCTGCGGTTGAATCGCGGTGAGGAGAAGACCGGCGGGCGCACCAAACGCACGCTCCTTGTGGATGCCTATGAGGCATTGATCGCGGCCCTCTATTTGGATGGAGGGATCGAGGCTGCGGAGGCGTTCGTGCGCCGGCAGTTTCAGGACGTCGTCTGCGGTTTGGATCCGGAGAGCGTGCAGTGGAGCGATTACAAGACGACGCTGCAGGAGCAGTTGCAGGCGCGTGGTCTGCCGCCGCCGGTCTACGAAGTGACCGGAGTCGAAGGCCCAGCGCACGCCCGCCGCTTCCACGTGAGCCTTCGGATCGGTGCCCGAGTGGTCGCGACGGGCGAGGGGCCGACCATCAAGGCTGCGCATCAACACGCGGCCCGCGTGGCACTGGCACAGTTGGATCAACTTTTGGAGGCTCCTGAGAACGGGGTGACCCCATGACGGAGCGATTGGACGTGACCCCGTCCGGGCCGTTCTCCCCTGTGGGACCGGAGAGCGCGCCAGTGACGGAGATGCCGAAATCCACCCTGCGGGAATACTTCGAGTCAGCGGTCGTCACCGTGATCATGGCCTTGTTCGGTATGACCTTCGTGGTCCAAGCCGTGAAGGTGCCCACTGGCTCGATGCAAAACAATATCCTCATCGGCGACCATCTGTTGGTGAACAAGTTCATCTTCGCCGAGAAACGTGGGGGGATCCTCTGGCGGCTCTTCCCCTATCGGGAGGTTCGTCGGGGAGATGTGGTCGTCTTCAAGTATCCGCAGAACCCCGAGGTCAACTACGTCAAGCGGGTCGTCGGATTGCCCGGGGAAGCGGTCGAGATTCGGGGGACGCGCGTCTTCGTCAATGGGCGCGAGCTTCCGGAGCATCGTCTCTACGTTCAGAATCCGAGGTTTGACGCCGAGGATTCCGCGCTGCAAGTCGTTCGAGAGGAGTCACCCCCCGAGGGGGCGCGCTATCGCGTCTATTGGGAGTCGTATCACGCCGAGCGCGAGGAGGCGGGTTTCCCCTCCGGGGGACGGTACGCCGTCGGACACCCCTTCCTCATCCCCGAGCGCGCGTACTTCGTCATGGGAGATAATCGCGATGATAGCGAGGACAGTCGGTTCTGGGGGACGGTGCCGCAGGAGTACGTCGTCGGGCGCGCCCTTGTCGTGTATTGGTCCTATGATGAGCGCGCGGCGGCCGCGCATGGAGGGAACCTCCCGCTGAGGATTCTGCGGTATACCCGGTGGAAACGGGTGGGGACGCTCATCCGCTGAAAGGAAAGTGGCGGTCTGCGTGAGAGCGTTCGGCACGAGGGGGAGGTTTCCGGTTGACGGATAGCTCGTCTTCGCCTAGAATGCTGAACGCGTTTTCGCCGGGCTCACGTGTCTGATCGAGCGAGCACGCGGCGCGCGAGGAAGCATGAGTGCCGAGAGGGCATGGTGGCAAGTGGGGGTGAGCTTGGCGGTATGTTTCGGAGTGCTTCTTCCGGTCTCGGCTCAACAGCGTCCACTTGTGACCGAGCGGGTGGCCACTATGCCCGAAGGCGAGCTGCGCATAGATCTCGGATTCGAGTTCGCGCAGGCGCAACGCTTTCCCCTTTCGGGATTGCGCGGCGACCTCTCGCGCGTGGGCGTCCTGGGGCTGTCGTTGGGCGTGGCGTCGCGCGTGGAGCTTCAGCTTCGCGGGGCGATTCAGCATTATCTGAGCATTGACGAGCGGCAAGGGGGAGCGATCCCGCTTCGGCTGCCGACGCCCGAAAGCACGCACGATGTGGGGGATTTCAGCCTCTGGACGAAGATTCGGCTGCGCGCGGCCGGTGGGCGGTGGCCAGCGCTCGGCGTGCGCGTGGGTGTCGAGCTGCCGAATTCCGATCAGGCGCGAGGGATCGGGATGAATCAGACGAATTTCTTCGCTGCTGTGCTGGCCGAGAAGCGGTGGAGCGCCTTCGATCTCTTCGGCCACGTCGGCGTGGGGATCTTGCCGGCTCCGATCGAGCCATTTGTGCAAAACGATGTTCTGCTCTATGGCGTGGCCGGCGTCTATGCCCTGAACGCGCGCGCGAATCTCGTCGCTGAGGTGAGCGGATGGGAGAGCACGCGCCGCCGAGCGCCTCTGGGGACGGAATCGCGGGGGCAGGTGCGCGTCGGCCTGCAGCTTCGCACGGGGCGTCTTTGGTGGGATCTCGCTGGCGTGCGCGGCATGCATGCCGTTGATCCCCGAAGCGGGCTCGTCTTCGGGGTGAGCACGACGGTGCCGCTATGGAAACGATGAAGAGTCCCATTCGATTTGGCACATCGGGATGGCGCGCCATCGTGGCCGAGGACTTCACGCTGGAGAACGTGCGCGTGGTCATGCGCGCCATCGCGCGTTATGTGAAGCGTCAGCGGGAGGGCGCGACGCTCATCGTCGGCTACGATACGCGATTCTTGGCTGAGACGTTCGCGCGCGAGAGCGCGCGCGTGTTGGCCGAGGAGGGGGTGGATGTTTTGCTGTGCGCGGAGCCGGTGCCGACGCCCGTCCTCGCGTATGCCATCGTGGCCGAGCGCGCGCAAGGAGGGGTGAACATCACGGCCAGCCATAATCCGCCCGAATATCAAGGGATCAAATTCTCGACGGCCGACGGAGCGCCCGCACTCCCTGAAGTCACGCGGGAGATCGAGCACGAGATCGAGCGGATACGTTGTGGAGAGAGCCCTGAGGTTCTCCATGGCGGAAAGCGTGGGATCCTTCGCACCTATGATCCGCGTGAGGGATATTTGCGGGATCTCCAGACGAAGATCGATTTCCACGCGATCGCGCACGCCCGCTTGCGCGTGGTCGTGGATCCCCTGTGGGGGACGGCGCGCGGATATTTGGATCGCGCCTTGCGGGAAGCTGGGTGTGACGTTCATCTCTTGCATGCCTACCGCGATGTGCTCTTTGGTGGGGGAGCGCCGGAGCCTTCGGCCGAGCGCTTGCAGACGCTCTGCGAAGTCGTCGCGTCCGGCGGTTTCGATCTTGGCGTGGCTACGGATGGGGATGCCGACCGATTCGGGATCGTGGATCGGGGAGGCGTCTTCGTGACGCCCAATCAGATTCTGGCGCTTTTGTTCGACTATTTGTGCGAGACGCGCCCATGGGAGGGAGGGGTGGCCCGCAGCGTCGCGACTTCGCATCAGGTGGATCGTGCGGCGCGGCGTCGCGGACGCCCGGTGTACGAGACGCCCGTCGGCTTCAAATACATCGGCGAATTGCTCAAGGCGGGGAAGATCATCTTGGGCGGCGAGGAGAGCGCGGGCCTCTCGATTCGCGGCCATTATCCGGAGAAGGATGGGATTCTCGCCGCGCTCCTCGTTGTGGAGAGCGTCGCGCGCACGGGTGCGAGCGTGAGCGAGGGGTTGGAGCATCTCTACGCGCAAGATGGGCGGCTCTGGAGCGGGCGCATCGGGATCGCGTTGACCGAATCGGCGCGCCGACGCCTGCAGGAGAAGCTTCAGGCCGGCCCACCTGCTGATTTCTTCGGACGTCGCCCTATCGAGGTGAATCGGATGGATGGGCTGAAGCTGCTGTTCGAAGACGGCTCATGGTTGCTGTTGCGGCTCTCGGGCACGGAGCCTGTGGCGCGGTGCTACGCGGAAGCGACATCGGAAGCGGATCTGGAGGTGCTGCTTGAACAAGGGCGAATCTTCGCGCTCCAGTGAGGATCGGCGCGCGCGCGCGAGCCCAATGCGAGTGGGACCGATTATCGGCGTGGTACTTGTGCTCGCCGGGATCGGCCTGGGGTGTGGGATGATCCTCGTGCGGGCGCATCGGGAATATCGGGCCGCGCAAGCGGAATATCAGCAATTGGAGACGGAGGTGCGACAGCTCCGCCTGGAGACGGAACGGCTCATGGAGGAGATTCGCGCGCTCAAGACAGATCCCGAAGTCATCGAGCGGATCGCACGCGAGGAGCTGCACATGGTCCGTCCGGATGAGATGGTGCTCTCCTTCCCTGAGGCCTCGAAGCGGTAAGAAGAGAAAGGCCATCATACGTGCTCATTCTTTACTCAGGAGGGGGAGTACGATGATCGCGGAGGAGAACCTGAATCCGTTCGCCGTCGCCCTGGCGCAATTTGACCGTGCGGCGGCGTATCTCGATTTGGATGATGGATTGAGGGAGCTACTCAAGACGCCCAAGCGGCAGTTGATCGTCTCCATTCCCGTCAAGATGGACGACGGCAGCTTACGCGTCTTCGAAGGCTATCGAGTCCAGCACAACGTGGCGCGTGGGCCGGGCAAGGGGGGGATTCGGTATCATCCCGACGTGACGCTCGATGAGGTGAAAGCGCTGGCCATGTGGATGACGTGGAAGTGTGCGACGGTGAATCTCCCTTATGGGGGGGCCAAAGGTGGCGTGCGGGTCAATCCGAAGGAGCTGTCGCAGGGAGAGTTGGAGCGACTGACGCGTCGCTATGCGACGGAGATCGCGCCGCTTATCGGCCCGGAGCGCGACATCCCGGCTCCGGACGTCTATACGGACGCGCAGACGATGGCCTGGATCATGGACACGATCAGCATGTTCAAGGGGCATACGGAGTTGGGCGTGGTCACGGGCAAACCGATTGAGTTGGGCGGCTCGCACGGGCGGCAAGAGGCGACGGCACGCGGCTGCCAGGTCGTCATCCGCGAGGCTTGTCGCGTGCTCGGCCTCGCCTTGAATGGTGCGACGGTCGTCGTTCAGGGCTTTGGGAACGCGGGCAGCAACCTCGCCCGGTTCCTCCACCAAGATGGGGCGCGCATCATTGCGGTGAGCGACTCTAAGGGGGGGATCTATAACCCGCATGGTATTGATCCCGAAGCAGCCCTTCAGCACAAGGCGCGAACGGGAGCCCTGCACGGACTGCCCGATACGGAGGCGATCACCAACGAGGAATTGCTCGAACTCCCGTGCGACATCCTCGTTCCGGCGGCATTGGAGAACCAGATCACCCGGCGTAACGCCGATCGCATTCGCGCGCGCCTTGTCGCTGAGGCGGCCAATGGGCCGACCACGCCGGCGGCCGACGACATCCTCTTCGATCGCGGGATCACGGTCATCCCGGACATCCTGGCCAATGCCGGCGGCGTCTCGGTCTCCTACTTCGAGTGGGTACAAGATCAATACGGGTTCTTCTGGCCGGAAGATGAAGTCCTTCGCCATCTGGAGCGGGTCATGACGGGCGCCTTTCACGAAGTCCACGCGACAGCCGAGCGCTATGGCGTCGATCTGCGACGCGGTGCTTACATCCTGGCCATTGGGCGAGTGGCCGAGGCGACGCGCGTGCGCGGGATCTTCCCGTGAGGCGAAACGCGCCTTCCTTCTCCGTCAGGGAAGGCGCTAACGGTTTCTTCCGAGAACCAGTTGGTTGACATCGCCAGGGGGGAGCGGTAGCATTGTGATTTCGGTGGAACTCGCAAGCGCCGTCATTCGTAAGAAGCGGTGATCACATCGGGAGAAGAGGAGATGGCATCGAGGAAAAGGAAGCTTTTGATTGCTCTCATCCTCATCGTGACCTTAGGAGCGGTCGTCGGTATCAGCGTCACCCGAGGCCGAACGGATGTCCCCGTCGTCCAGGTGGAGAAAGTGACCCGTCGGCCCGTGTTGGAGTCGAAGGTCACGGCCAATGGAGAGGTCCGCCCGCGAAATTTCGTGAACATGACGTCAGAGGTCCCCGGTCGCGTCATCGAGATTTATGTGAAGGAGGGGGATTGGGTGAAGGCGGGGACGCCGCTTTTGAAGATCGATCCGACGCAGATCTCTTCGGAAGCTGAGAGCAGCCAAGCGAATCTCCAAGCCGCGCGGGCCGAGGTACAGAATGCTCAAGTGCAGGTGGATGCGGCCCGAAACAACGTCCTGAATGTCCAAGCGAGTCTGGCCGCCGCGAAGTACGAATTGGAGCGAGCCAGAGCCGATCTCACCTTCGCCGAAGAGGAGTTCCGTCGTCGGGAGCAGCTTCTGGAGCAAGGGGTCATCTCTCGGGCCGAGTATGATCGGGCGCGCGCCTCCTATCGCGGCGCGCAGGCCTTGGTCGAAGCGCAGCAACAACGAGTTCAACAGCTGGAGGCGCAGCTGCGCGATGCGCAAATTCGGGTCCGTCAAGCCCAGGCGCAATTGCAAAGCGCGCGCGCTCGCGTCGCCCAGATTCAGGCCAATTATAAGAGCGCGCTGGATCGGCTGGCCAAGACCGTGCAGAAGGCACCTATTGACGGCGTCATCGCCAATCTCCCCGTGCGCATCGGCCAGTATGTGCTCGCCAGCTTCAGCACGACGCCCTTGCTGACCATCGCCGATATGTCGGAGATCAACGTCGAGGTTCAGGTGGATGAAACCGATATCGCACGCGTGCGCGTCGGGCAGAGAGCGCGCATCCGCGTGGATGCGCTTGGTGATCAGGAACTGCAAGGCGTGGTTTCCGAGGTTGGCCGCGCTGCCTTGGTTCGGGGCGGGCAGGCGCTTCCTGAACTCACGCCTTCGGGGCAAGAGGCCAAGGATTTCAAGGTGGTCATCAGGCTGGTTGATCTGACGCCGGAAATCCGCGACCGGCTGCGCCCGGGCATGTCGGCGACGGCGACGATCACTACCGACACGCGCGAGAACGTTATCGCCGTTCCTCCGGCGGCCCTTGTGGAGCGCGATGCGGAGGAAGTTGGCGCTCAGGCGGCTTCGGCCAATGGGCAGAGGAAGCGTCTTCAGGGGGTCTTCATCGTCCGGGATAATCGAGCGATCTTTCGTCCGGTCGAGACGGGCATCTCCGGGGAGATGGAGATCGAGATCGTGAGCGGACTTGAGGAAGGAATGGAGGTGGTCGTTGGCCCTTATCGAGAATTGCGCACGTTGAAGCATAATACTCTGGTCAAGAAGGAGTACGTCCAGAGCCGGTAGGCATCTGGCCACCTGAGGGAACGCGATGAGCCGATCGAGCACAATGCCCGAGCTGAAGCCGGAGACCGCAACCTTCACCCAACGTTCTCCCTCCGCCGATGGGTTGATCCGGATGGAGAACGTCTGGCGTACGTACAAGATGGGCCAGGAGGAAGTTCACGCCTTACGCGGGATCAACTTGGTCATCCAACCCAACGAGTACGTAGCCATCATCGGTCCTTCCGGTTCGGGGAAATCCACGCTGATGAATATCATCGGCTGCTTGGATACACCGACGGCTGGTCGCTATTGGCTCAACGGCCGGCTCGTCAGCGAACTGGATGATGATGAACTGGCTTACATTCGCAATCGGGAGATCGGATTCGTCTTTCAATTGTTCAATCTTCTGCCGCGCGCGACGGCGTTGCACAACGTCGAGTTGCCACTGATCTACGCAGGCGTTCCGGCTAAGGAGCGGTTGGAGCGCGCCCGTCAGGCTTTAGAGATAGTGGATCTCGGTGATCGGATGCACCATCGGCCGAATGAGCTTTCGGGCGGGCAGCGGCAGCGCGTCGCGATCGCTCGCGCTTTGGTGAATCGGCCTTCGATTCTCCTGGCTGATGAACCCACCGGAGCCCTCGACTCCAAGACGGGGGCCGAGATCATGGCACTCTTCGATCGTCTTCACGCCCAGGGGAATACGATTATCATCGTCACCCACGAGCCGGAGGTCGCCGCGCATGCGCATCGCATCATCCACATCCGCGACGGGCGCATCGAGCTCGAAGAATGGCGCTGAGGTCCTCCCCGAAGGCATAAATTTTCCCGGTTGACAGATAAGGCTCCTTTATGCTATCTAATGGCGCTGCTGTGGAAGTGTCGAAGCGCCGGTTGTGGTCTTTTTTTCTGCGGGAAGGAGTGAAGTTTATGTGGGAGCGGGAGATATGAGACGGCGGATCGTGAGCGGACTCATCGCGCTGCAACTTGGTCTTCTTTCGGTCCTCGTGGCGCAGACATCTACGACGCAACCTCCCGGTGAAGGAACGAAGACCCAGGATACGCCCCTGCCGGTTGTGGCGCAAAAGGAGACGGCGTCGTCCTCTGAGACTGCACTTCGTGTGCTCATTCAGCGCGCTGAGACCCTTTTCCAGCGAGGGGAGACAGCCTATCGTCAAGGAGACTTCGTGCGCGCACGCGAGGAATTCGACCGCGCAGTGGATACGATCCTCGAAGCCCGAGTGAATGTCCCAGCGCATCCTCAGCTTTTGGCCTATTATCGTTCGCTGATCGAGCGTATCCATGCGTATCAGCTCGAAGCGGCTATGCAAGGCATGGAGCTTCGGCAGCAGTACGAACCCTCGCTGCTGGAAGAGTTGGCGAAGATCGAATTGCGAGAGGAGGATATCAAGGCCGCTGAAGCGGAGACCGAGGAGATCACGCTCGATTTCCCCGTGACGATCACGCCGGAAGTCCGGCAGTTCATCCACTACTTCACGAAGAATCCCAGGGGGCGGGCGACGATGGAGACCGGACTGCGACGTGCTGGGCGATATTTGGAGATGGCGCGGCGCATCTTCCAGGAGGAAGGCGTCCCATTGGATCTTGTGTGGCTGGCTCAGGCTGAGAGCAATTGGCGTCCGCATGCGCGCTCCCCTATGCAAGCGCAGGGCATTTGGCAGTTCATTCCGGGGACAGGAGCGAAGTACGGACTGCGCCAGACGAGGTGGCTCGACGAACGATCGGGATTGGAGCAACCCACGCGAGCAGCCGCTCGCTACTTGAAGTTCCTCTATGAGCGCTATTTGGACTGGCCCTTAGCCTTGGCGGCCTACAATTGTGGGGAAGCGACCGTGGATCGAGCGATCGCGGCTTCTGGGTACGCCGATTTCTGGTACCTACATCGAAATCGCCTATTGCCAACCGAGACTCGCAATTATGTCCCGATCATCCTCGCCATCATCGCCATCGCGAAGAATCCAGCTCGATATGGTTTCACCGATATCGAGCCGGAGCCGACGCTCGAGTATGAGACCGTGCCCGTCGAGGGGCCGCTTGATCTCCGATTGATCGCTGAGGCCGTTGGTGCCTCGCCCGAGCACATTCGGGACCTCAATCCGGAACTCAAGTACGGGTATGTGCCGCTTGGGGAGACCTACACGGTACGGGTGCCCGTGGGCACTGGCGAGCAAGTGAGTGAACTGCTCGCGCGGGTGCCCCCACAGCATCGGGATTCCTGGCGCATCCATAGTGTCACCGAGGGGGAGACGCTACAGAGCATCGCCGAGGAGCATCGCGTGAGCGCTGAGGAGATCGCGCAGGTGAATGCGCTGGATACTGATGCGAGCTTGAAAGCTGGCGCGCGCTTGATCGTTCCGACGTCGGTTTCTCGTCGCTCGCCCTTACGCGCTGTGGGCGTCGAGTTGACGCGACTCTCGGTCGTGCGCGTGACGGTTCGCGCGCGTTCGGGCGATACGATCACGCGCATCGCTGCGCGCTATGGCCTTTCGTCCCGAGAGGTCGCTCGTCTCAACCGCTTGAGCCCGAATACGAAACTGCGCGCCGGGCAAACGATTGTCCTCGTCCTGCCTTCGGATCGGGTGAAGAAACAGCGCACTTCCTCCGTGCGGACGACGGAGACGACTTCCCCACGCAGCCGGCGCCTCACCTATCGCGTGCGTTCTGGGGATACGCTCACCAAGATCGCCAATCAGTACGATGTGACCGTTTCGGAGCTTCGCCAGTGGAACCGTCTCTCGACCGATCTCCTCAAACCCGGTCAGACGCTGGTGATCTATCGCGAGTGAAGGGGCGGGCGATTCCTCTCCCTCGTTCAACGTTCCAGGCAGCGGCGGATAGCTCGTGCCAAGGAGTGGAGATCGTAGGGCTTCAAAAGCAGCCCATTAGTCGCTTCCCAAGGGAAATCTTTGAGCTGATCCCGCGAGCTGTATCCCGTCATGACGAGGATCCGCACCTGCGGATCGAGCGCGCGCAGCTCGCGAAGGGTATGTTCCCCACTCATCTCCGGCATCACGGCATCCAGCATGACCAACCGAATCTCCTGTCGATGTCGGGCATATAGGTCAACGGCTTCTCGCCCGTTGTGGGCCGTCAAGACGCGGTAGCCGAGCTTCTGCAGTAAGCGCTCGCCGACCTTCAAGATCATGGGGTCGTCTTCGACCAGCAGTAATGTCTCTCCATCTCCTCTGGGAACCTGTTCTGCCTCCGGCTGTTGGGACGACCTATGGACCTCGGACTCCCTGGCGATGGGCCAGAAGACGTGAACGTTCGTCCCACGGCCCGGTTCGCTTTCGACTTCGATCCATCCCCCATGCGCATGCACGATCTCTCGGACGACGGAGAGCCCAAGGCCCGTTCCTTTGTCCGCCCCTTTCGTCGTGAAGAAGGGCTCGAAGATATGGGGTAGGATGTCCGGAGCGATCCCCGCGCCCGTATCGCTGACGGTCAAACGCGCGTATGGGCGGTTTTGAACACGTGTGCAAAGATGGGTATGAAGAGCTTCAGGATGAAGGCGCTCAGTTTGAATGCGCAAGCGCCCACCCTGAGGCATGGCGTCGCGCGCATTGATGATGAGATTGAGCAGGACTTGCTGCACATGGACCGGGTTGGCGGCCAGAGTGATCTCCTGAGGAGCGAGGTCCAGTTCGATCTCGATGCACTCAGGAATTGTGCGTCGGAGCAGGGCGGTGAAGTCCTTGAGGAAGGCGTGCAGCGCGCATGATCGTTCGGATCCATCTTCCGGACGGCCCAGCAGCAGCAATTGTCGCACGAGATCGCGCGCTCGTCGGCTCAGGGTGATGACCTGATGCAGATGCGACCGAACATCTTCGGAGGCTCCATCGGCCGACTCCAGTTGCGCGAGCGCCAGCTCCGTGAAGCCCAAGATGCCCGTGAGGAGGTTGTTGAAATCGTGCGCGATGCCGGCCGTCAAAGCGCCGAGTGATTCCATTCGCTGCGCGTGCAGGAACTTTCGCTGAAGTTCCCGAAGGGCTTCCTCTTGGTGGACGCGCTCCAGTTCTTTCGCTATGCAGGCTCCAAAGATTTCCAAGAGCGTGCATTCAGGGTTTGTGAGCTTCCGCGGTTCGGCAGAATGGAGAGCGAGTACACCGAGAATGTCACCATTGCTTCGATCTCGGAGCGGAGCGCCCCAGTAAAACTCCGCCCGGCACGACTGAAGCTCTTCGTCTTGCGGGAAGCATTGCCAGGCGGCTCGATCGCAGGCGTAAGGCCGTCCGTCTGCGAGGATACGTTCGAGGGGCGTCCCGGAGATTCGAATCATCCCTTCGCGCTCGATGAACCCTCTTCGGTACCGACTCACGATGCGAAGCATTTGGCTTCCCGGTTCGCTGCGGCCAAGGAGGACGCAAGGGACGTCGAGCAGTTCCGCGAGAGCCTTGATCGCCCGATCGAAAAACATTTGGCTTCGACACTCGCTCATCAGGTGACGAACGCGTGTGAGAATCCCCATTGCACTTGCGAGCTCACTCATCCATCCCACCATACCTGCTGGTTTTTCGTTTGGCGACGGAATGGCTTCTTACATCAAGAGTCTCCTTCCCAGCGCACGGCTCACTGAAGGCCACTCGAGCCTTTTCACCATTCCGCCCTTGCGGTGGTGAGAAGCTGAGCGAAGTGCGCGGGAGCGATGTTCCCTCCACTCAGCAGTGCGATGGTCAGACCGCGCGGGATTACGCGCCCTGAGCGCAGCGCGGCCACGCCCACAGCTGCTGAAGGTTCGACGACGAGCTTCTCTTCGCGGGCGAGCCAGGCGACGGCCTCGGCCACCTCTTCGTCAGAGACCATAACGACATCGTCCACGTATCGCTGGATGAGCGAGAACATAAGCGTCCCCGGGCGCGTGGCCGTCAACGCGTCGCAGATCGTCCGCGTCTCCGGGATCGTGACGATCGTTCCGGCTTTGAACGAGAGGTACGTAGCATTAGCTCCTTCCGGTTGAACGCCGACGACCGAAGCGCGTGGATCGCGTTCTTTCAGGGCGAGCGCGATGCCGGCGATCAATCCCCCGGTGCTGATGGGCACCAGAACCATCGGCGCTTCGGGAAGCTGCTCCAGGATTTCCAATCCGATCGTCCCATGTCCGATGACGACGTTGGGGTCTTCCATGTGGTTGATCGCCAGGAGTCCGCGTTCGACTTCCAGTCGTCGCAACGTTTCAAATCGCGCCTCGAAGCGATCTTCGCACCAGACGATCTCCCCGCCGAAGCGGGCCACTTGTTCGGCCTTGAAGGGTGACGTCCGGCGCATCATCACGAGGACCGTCGGGACGCCGAGCCAGCGACCCATATAGGCGAAGGCCATGGCGAAGTTGCCCGAAGAGGTGAGGGCCACACCGCGCCGTTTTGCCTCCTCGCCCAGGCGATGCAGCAACGTGAAAGCCGCGCGCGCCTTGTAGCTGCCCGTGATCTGCAGGTTCTCGCATTTGAGCCAGATGGGGCAGCCGAGCGACGCCGAGAGCTGCTCGCTCTTCAAGAGCGGCGTCTGCCGGATGATCGGCGGAAACGCCGCGCGCGCCCGTTCGATCTCTGCTATCGTGATCTCAGCCATAGCTTCTCTCAACGGGGGCGAATTATACCATATCGGCGGCACGAATTCGTGGAACTTGCGACCCGCATCCAGCGTTGCTATGCTTGGTGCGCAGACCATGGGGGAGCAAGTCCGCAGAGTGAGCATTTTGTGGCCCCAACCGCCTCCGGTGAATGAGGGGCGGTCTCGACTCTGGATGCCTCCCAGCTAGGAGGAAGAGCGATGAACGTCCGAAAGAGCTTTCATATTGTCGCTGGACTCCTCGTCTTCGCGGCGACGGCCGTCGCTCAGGGGCCGAAGCCGGTCAAGGTCGCATTCACCGACGTGCGTCTAGAGAACGGCCTGCGCGTGATCCTGGTCGAGGATCACAGTGCGCCGGTCGTCTCGCTCTGCGTCACCTACAACGTGGGGTCGCGTAATGAGCGTCCGGGGCGCACAGGATTCGCCCATCTCTTCGAGCATATGATGTTCCAAGGCTCGGAGAATGTCGGCAAGGGCGAGCATTTCCTCCTCATCTTCAACACCGGGGGGACGATGAACGGGACGACCAACGAGGAGCGCACGAATTACTTCCAGACGGTGCCAGCCAATCAGCTCGATCTCGTGCTTTTTCTGGAAGCCGATCGCATGCGGAGTCTTGACGTCAGCCAGCAGAATCTCGACAACCAGCGGCAGGTCGTGCAAGAGGAGCGACGGTTGGGCTTGGATAATCAGCCCTATGGGCGAGCTCGGGAGAAGCTGCAGGAGTTGCTCTACGACAACTTCGCGTACAAGCATTCGGTCATCGGCTCGATGGAAGACCTCAATGCCGCGACTCTGGAAGACGTGCGCGAGTTCTTCCGCATCTACTATGCCCCGAATAACGCCGTGTTGACGCTCGTCGGAGCTTTCCGAACCGAGGAGGCGTTGGCGAAAATTCGCAAATACTTCGGGGGGATTCCGCGGCAGCCCGATCCTCCGCCGGTGGATGTGACCGAGCCCGAGCAGATGGCCGAGCGACGGGCGACGGTCGAGGACCCGTTGGCGCGACTGCCGCGCGTGGACATCGCGTTCAAAACCGTGCCGGGGAATACGCCGGACTTCTATGCCCTTCAGGTGCTGGCGAACGTTCTCCACGGCGGACAGAGTTCGCGACTCTATCAGAAGCTCGTGCGGGAAAAGGAGCTGGTGACGAGTGTCGGCGGGTTCATGGATGAAAAGCGCGCTCCCGGTGGCTTCTACATCACGGCGACGCTTCGGCCGGGGAAACGAGTGGAGGACGTCGAAGCCGCAATCACCGAGGAGATCGAGCGGCTGCAGCGCGAGCCCATCGCCGATTGGGAGTTAGCGAAGGCGAAGAACACGGCGCGCCGCGCGTTCATCAGCTCGATCGCCAGCTCGCTCTCGCGCGCCATCTTGCTTGGCCAGTATGCCGTCTACTACGGCGATCCTCATGTGATCAACACCCGGTTGGAGCGACTCATGGCCGTCACTAAGGACGATGTGCAACGCGTGGCTCAACGGTACCTGCGTCCGACGAACCGCACGGTCGTCATCACGGTGCCGAAGGCCGCGCCGTCGTCGACATCCGGTCAAGAGGAGGGAGGACGATGAGAATCCGGATCACCGTCTCATTCTGTGCACTACTCGCGCTCTCCCTCTCTGGGGTGAGCGCACAAGGACCGGGTGGACCGCAGATGCCTGGTCCCACAGGTCAATCCATCAAGGGAGCCATTGTCAAGGGAAGGGCTCCGGTCAATCGCGAGATCCTCCGCGTGCGCCTTCCCCGCCCACGCGAAGCGCGGCTGAAGAACGGGCTCGAGGTCGTTCTCCTTGAGGATCATCGCATCCCGACGTTCACGATGCAGATGGTGATCCGAAGCGGGGGACTGGCCGATCCTCCCGATCATCGTGGATTGGCGCAGTTCACGGCGGCGCTTTTGCGGGAGGGGACGAAACGCCGCACGAGCCGAGAGATCGCCGAGCACTTGGATACGCTCGGGGTCACATTCAGCGCTACAAGTGGCCTCTCCTCGCTGACGAGTACCGTGAGTATGTCGGGGCTGGTCGAGGTCTTAGACGATGCGCTCGATCTCTTCGCCGACATCATTCGCCATCCCACTTTTCCGCCCGAAGAGGTTGAGCGCTATAAGACGCGCACGCTCGCGCAGCTTCAATTGCAGCGCTCTCTCCCACAGTTCCTTGCCCAAGAGCGGTTCAATCGCGCGCTCTACGGGGATCATCCGGCCGGATGGATGGTCCCTCCTGTGGAATCGGTTCATCGGCTCACCTCGGACGCGCTCGCTCGGTTCCACGCGACGTATTATCGTCCGAATAATGCCTTCTTGGCGGTCGTCGGCGATATAACGCTTCAGGAGCTTCTTCCCAAGGTCGAACGATTCTTTGGGGATTGGGCGCCTGCTGAGATCCCACGCGTGGAGATCCCTCCGGTTCCGCCTCAACCCTCGCGGAAGATCCACCTCATTCACCGACCGGGATCGCCGCAGACCGTCATCCAGTTGGGCGTGTTGGGGATCACGCGGACGGATCCGGAGTATTTCGCCTTGCTCATCGCAAATCACATCCTCGGCGGGGGACCGACAGGGCGTCTTTTCTTGAATCTGCGTGAAGACAAGGGCTACACATATGGGGCCTATAGCTCGTTCACCAGCTCGAAATTCCGCGGCGTATGGGAGGCAAGCGCTGCCGTTCGGACCGAAGTGACCGAGGGCGCGATGCGAGAGTTCCTCTACGAGCTACAGCGTTTGCGCGATGAGCTGGTCTCGGCTGAAGAGTTGGAGAACGCCAAGCGCGCGTTGGTCGGGAGCTTCGCCCTTTCGCTCGAGCGTCCGCAAGAGCTATTGCAGAATATCATCACGCAGAAGATCTACAACCTGCCGGCCGATTATTGGGACACCTACCCGCAGAAGATCTTCGCCATCGAAGCTCACGATATACAGCGGGTCGCGCGGAAGTATCTTGATCTCACGCGGCTGCAGATTGTTGCCGTTGGAGAGGCGCCGCGAATCCGCGAGGTTCTGGCTCCGTTTGGGCCGGTTGAGGTCTTGGACGCCGAAGGTCGTCCACTCTCGAAGCTTCAGTGAGTCCGAACTGCGCGCGCTCCAGATCGGGAACCCGGGCCCTCGGGCGAGCGGTGTGACCCTCGCGCGTATCGCTTCTTTGGGGGGACTCGATTCAGGGTAGGCGATGAGGTTCAGGAATTTTCGCGTAGAGGAGCGGTGGGGATATTGGGTCGTCGTTTTCGATCGCGCGGGGGCTTCCGCAGCCCCTAACGTGCTCAGTCTCGATGCGCTCGCCGAATTGCAGGCCATCGTCGAGGCCGTAGAGCGACGGGAGGACATCGCGGCCGTGATCCTTGCCGGAGCGGAGGGGAAGGGGTTCATCGCCGGGGCCGATCTGCGGGAAGTGCATCGTCTGGCGCCTCGGGAAGCGCTTGCGTTCTCTCGGTACGGGCAGTGGCTGTTTCACCGTATCGAGCGCGCGCGATCGCTTTTCATCGCCGCCATTGATGGATACTGCATGGGCGGAGGATTAGATCTGGCGCTCGCATGTGATCTGCGCTACGCTACGGCGCGATCCGTCTTCGCCCATCCGGGCGCGCGTCTTGGTCTGATCACGGGATGGGGAGGAACGGCTCGCTTGCCGCGCGCGATCGGGCAAGCCGAGGCGCTGTATCTTCTCCTCACCGCCGAGCGGATTTCGGCAGCGGAGGCGCTGCGCTTGGGGCTTATTCATTGTCTGGCGGAGGGGGATGTCCTCGTATTCGCCTGTCAAAGAGCGGAAGCCGCGACTCGCATGGATCCTCGCGCGCTCGCCCGCCTCAAGGAGTTGTTGGGAGTGACGACAAGCGCTCACTCTGGGCGAGGATTCCGTGAGCTGTTTCTCCCCGGCTTTATGTGAGGTGTTCCTCGGGCACGGCTCGCCGGAGTGGGGGATAGGTCGTTGCTCGTTTGATGGAGCGACCGTGGCCTTCCTGGTCATCTTCGAGATCAGATCGGCGAGATGCTCGCGCCAATTGTGCATTTGGGGAAGAGTCCCATAGCTTGCTCGGCAGTGCGAGGGCTTAGCGCGCGCCTGTGTGAAGCGAGATACCCCCGCGTGCGAGCACTCGGCATGTACGCTCCTCTTCCGCGTGGCGGCTTGGCGATGGACCTTCGCTCGTTTGAGTCCCTGTCGAAGCGGTGGTGGGACGTATTAAAGGCCGATTGCTCGGGATGCTTCGCGCGCGCGATATTTCGCTCGAGGGAGCGATCGGGCGCGCGCCGCCCCACACATCATTGCATTCGTGCGACGAATTCCTTCGGCCCAGAGATCGAACGATGCGAGCCGTTCGTTCGGCTCTTCGGGAGCAGCGCTCATGTGCATCCCATCGTCTGCGGACTTGACGAGCAGCATGCTCTCCTCAAATTGAGGAAGCTGTGTGCGCAGCGCGATGGGGCGCGTGCGTTCTTCATTGGCGGGGGAGAAAGACAATGGCGCGACGGCATGAGAGTTTGATCCCGCTTTCGCATGGGCACCATCACGGGTTGGTGCTGAGCCTTCGCATTCGACATGCGCTGACCCACACCTCACCTGATGTAGAAACGCTGCGACAGCTCGCGCGCGCGGTCGTCTTCTTTTTCGAAAGCGATCTCCGGCCCCATTTCGCGGCCGAGGAGGAGGGATTGTTTCCCCTCATGGAGGCAAACCTCGGGCACCTCGATCTCCTTGCGGAGTTGCAGCAGGAGCATGAGCGCTTTCGTGAATGGATCGAAGAGTTACGCCATTCGATGGACGCCTTCCCTTCGGCGGAGACGCTTCGGGCATTCGGCGCCCTCCTCCACGATCATATTCGGAAGGAGGAGCGCATCTTGTTCCCAATCTTTGAGGAGCGAATGCCGCCGGAAGAAGCCCGGCGGGCAGGAGCGGTGATCGCCGAGCGATTGGCCGC
>Ga0209289_100469_pt1 | contig 21064 bp, 21 predicted proteins | sample GXS110809BmetaG_FD_184121 | JGI IMG/M metagenome (GOLD analysis project Ga0209289, IMG submission 184121) | Hot spring microbial communities from Gongxiaoshe hot spring, China to study Microbial Dark Matter (Phase II) - GXS 110809B (SPAdes)... ...
GATTTGAACCGAAGGCTTGGGTGCTTTGGCGACCCATTTGCCAAAACCCCGAACATTGACCGATTGGCGGAACGAGGAGTCATCTTTCGGCGTGCTTACTGTCAATACCCGCTTTGCAATCCAACTCGCACTTCGCTGTTGAGCGGTTTGTATCCGACACAAACCCGCATCATGGACAACAATACGCCACCGCGAACTTACATTGGTGACATCGCTTTTTTGCCACAACATTTTCGCCAGCATGGCTACTTTACAGCGCGTGTCGGAAAGGTCTATCACGGCGGGATGGACGACCCAGCATCTTGGGACATTTCAGAAGAGCCAAGACGAGCCGCCCGACAAAGGCAGCGGCAACAAGAACGCAGACGGCAACGGGTTGAAATTGATGAGGCAAAAACAATTCTCGTCAGTTCAGGAGCACCACAGCAACAGCAAGTTGGCAGATTAGAATGGCGGGCGACTGAAAATGACGATGCAGATGAACCCGATGGGATGATCGCCCGAAGGGCTGTGCAAATTCTGGAAGAACACTTGAAGGATCGCAAAGGTCAACCTTTCTTCATCGCCGTCGGCTTTCACAAGCCACACCTTCCTTGGGTTGCCCCAAAACGCTACTTTGATATGCACGAGCCTGCAAAAATGCCGTTGCCCAAAACTCCGCCAGATGACCTTGCCGACATCCCAAAGGTCGCTTTGACTCTTCGCCCAGAGGAGCAAAAGATGACCGATGATGAAAAGCGGCTCGCGATTCGCGCCTACTATGCCTGTGTTTCCTTCATGGACGCGCAAGTAGGTGTCTTACTTAATGCCCTTGACAAACATAAACTTTGGGACGAAACCGTTGTCGTCCTTTGGGGTGATCACGGCTTTCACTTGGGTGAGCACGGCGGCTTGTGGCGGAAGATGACGCTGTTTGAAGAGGCAGCGGGAGCGCCATTAGTCATCGCTGCCCCAAATGTCAAAGGCAGGGGCAAAAGTTGCGAACGAACCGTTGAGTTCGTTGACATTTACCCGACACTTTGCGAGTTGTGTGAACTGCCAATGCCAAAGCACCAATTGTCGGGCAAAAGTTTGCTGCCATTGCTCAACGACCCGAAAGCGAATTGGGACAAGCCAGCATTTACTTTCGTTCGGCGGTGGAAAGTGTTAGGGATCTCGGTGAGAACCGAGAGATGGCGATACACCGAGTGGGACGAAGGGCGTTTGGGCATTGAACTTTACGACCATGCCAATGACCCAAACGAATGGCGCAACCTCGCCAATGACCCAAAGTTCGCTGATGTGGTCAAGGAGATGAAACGGTTTCTGAAACAAGTTCCACACAAGTGAGTTTTTGGCTAATGCGCTTCGGGCGTCAGTATGACCTCATTTTCAGAAGTTCCATCAAAATGCGAGAAAGCGTAAGCAAATCGCTGAGCCTCACATATTCTTCGTCCGAGTGAGCCACTCCGAGATGCCCTGCACCAAACACAACTGCTGGAATTCCTCGTTCAATGTAGTTGACCGCATCAGTCCAACTCCAATAGCCTATCGCAGAAGGTTCTTGACCCACCACATCGGCAGTTGCCTTCTTGACTGCTCTCACGAGTCCTTCGTTCTCATCTAAAGTCACAGGTTCAGCAACATCGTCAATTTTCACTTCGGCTTTGAATTTTGCTCCAAAATCTCGCACCAAGTTGGCAATAGCCTTTGCCGAATAACCTGGCAGCACTCGGATGTCAAAATTGAGCAAGGCTTTGCTGGGCACTGTCATCGCTTCGTTTCCTGCTTCCAACTTTCCCAGGGTGACAAGAGGCACTGGCTCAAAAAGGGGATGGCGCTGGTCAGAGATGAGTGGATGAGTTTTCAGTGCATCGGCGAAGGCAATGGTTTTTTCCAAAGCACTGTCGCCCCAATGAGGCGTTGAACCGTGAGCAGCCTTACCAAAGAAAACGGCTGTCCCTTCAACTGCACCTGCGTGAGCGATGACGGGCTTTAAGTCGGTTGGTTCAAGGACGAGAATAACATCGGCATCAAATTTGAGACTTTTTGAACCTGTTCCGCCTCTTTCCTCATCACAGACGAAAGCGATTTGACACGGCGCATCGGTTTGAGAGACGGCGAGAAGCAAAGCAGCAATTTGCCCCTTAATGTCAACCACACCCCTTGCAATTAATCGGTCGCCATCTTCGCGCAATGTGTAAGGCTGAGGGTGATGATAAGCGGGGAAAGTATCAAGGTGAGCAGAAATCAGCAGCCTACTTTCACCCCGCTTTGCAATCAAGTTGCTATATTCGCCTTGCGGTGTTAAAGGGTGGTGCTCTGTAACCTCTTGCTCAAAGACATCAAACCCGTGCGATTTCAAGTAATCGGTCAAGAACGGAAATAGCGCTTTTTCGCTGCCCGTCGGTGTAGGAGTTTCAACCAAAATGCGAACTAACTCTCGCAACTGATGCTTAACTGCCATTTCGGTTGCTCCCTTCCTTCGGAATTCACTCCACGCTGGCAAAAATTGGCGCAGTTTGAGTTGCCCAGTTACTTTATCACATCCTTTGCTTTTTAACCTTTCTTGAACCTTTAGGAGCGCAGGGAAATCACCGCCAAAATCGCATAACGCTTCAATCAAAGCGAAACCTGACCGACAAAATGACCCTTTGGTGAAACTCAATGAAGTGAGACAGGCAAGGATGCTTCGCTCATCGCCGCTGACTAACGATTATCGCTTTTTGAACTGGTGCTGTCTCGGTGATGGGGGCATGAACGATACAGCCATCGGTCACGATACAATCGCAAAGAAAAGTCAGCGGTGTCACAGTCACATTTGACCACAGTATTGAACCTTCAACAGTTGCGCTATTGCCGATAATGCAGTTGTCTCCGATGATACTTCCGTTGCGGATGCAAGCATTGTCTTCCACGACAGTGTTAGCGCCAATAGCGCACGGTGGCTCTATTTGGGCGCTTTCTGCAATTTTCGCTTTTGGATGGATGAAAATGCCTTGATGGATTTCTTCAAGAGGGCAATAGTGAATTGGTGCTCTCTTCTCAAGTGCTGATTTGTTAGCATCCCAGTAATTGCCGATATGACCAATGTCATTCCAATAGCCATCGCTTGAAAAACCGTAAATCGGCGCACCTTCGGCAACGAGTTCAGGGAAAAGTTGTTTGCCGAAATCGTAAGTGCTGTTGTATGGGATTCTGTCAATGGCTTCAGGTTCAAGAAGGTAAACCCCTGAGTTAACAAGTGCCTGACCTTCTGACCATTCTTTGGGTTTCTCAATGAACCTGATAATCCGACCGTTGTCATCAAGTTGAGTTACTCCGAACTCTCTTGGGTCTTTTACCTGAGACAGGGAAATGGTGACAAGGGCATTCCGCTCTTTGTGAAAGCGAATCATCTCTTGCAAATCTAAATCAATCAACTCATCGCAACCGATGACCAAAATCGTTTCATTGGGTTCTTTTAGGAAATCAGCCATCATGCGAACTGCCCCAGCAGTTCCGTGAGGTTTGTCTTCACGCAAGTAGGTTATGGAAACGCCAAATCGTGAACCGTCACCGAAGTAACTTTCAATCTCGTCGCCTTTGTAGTAAAGATTGACGGCAAGTTCAAAAATTCCTTCCTTTTTAAGCCAACGGATGATGTTCTCCATGATTGGAACTGTCAAAATTGGGACGAGGGCTTTAGGGCGGGCATAAGTCAAAGGACGCAAGCGTGTTCCTTCCCCCGCAGCCATGATCATTCCACGCATTTTCATGCCCCCTTAATCGCAGTGTCAAAATCAGTCTTCACGGATGCGGGCGTAGTTGGCGACACCTCTTACACCTGGCAATCTCTTAATTTGGTCAATCAACCTGTTAACCCTCGCTTCAACGCTCTCTTTGGAAATATCTCCTTTTGCCTTTCGTATCCAACCGTAGATGGTGACATTTCCACCCACGCTGATAACTTCCATCCTTGAGATGTCAAGCCCAGCCCTAATGAACTCACGCCTGACTTGCAGTGCCAATTGTTTCTCGGAAGCAATGTCTCGGGGCATCTTTCTTCACCTCCACATTGACATTGCCAAAATTGCTAAGCCTTTTGGTGGTTTAGGTGGTTCGGTTTGTTTGACAACCTTAATTTTTGTTTGCCATCTAACTTGATTTTGCGGAGCCGTCATAATTGTAGCCCCCATTGCGTATTCACCAGCACGAGTGCATTTTAGTTTCACCGAAATTGGCTGCAAGTTACTTGAGACAGGCAGCACGAACTCATAAAACTGACCAAGTTGCTTAAATTGTATTGGCAATGGGTTAATCCCAATCAATTGAAAATCAGCCAAAAGCCTCCTGTCCAAACGAAGTCGCAAAGGTTGGTCTGTAGATGCTTTCACGAGCATCTTCACTTCCAACGAATCGCCCACGAATGCAAGAGACGGTGCTGATGCCGAGACCAAAATCCTTGATGGGACAGGTCGCGAAAGAAAGGCAACTATGAGGACGCTAAGGGTGAACATCAGGGAGGCAGCCATTTGCCATCGGGTATGAACAGGTAGGCTAAAGGGATAGTTTCTGACAACAAACTTGGGCGAAAAGAAAGGGCAATTGAAATTCGTTGATTCGTAAACAACAGGATTGCCTTTCGCTCTCTGGCAAGGTTTGCCGTTACCAGGAAAGGCACGGCAAAGACCGCAACGCTTCAGTTCCTCGCCGCAATAAACACAGCGAGGAAAATCAGGATGCATCTCGTCCATCCATTCACCACATCGCGGACAAATTATCGTCCGCAAGGTTGTTCCCTCCTTCAATGGCTCGTTGTAATTTTAATTATGCCACTTTTGCACTAAACTTGCTTGCGAAAGGGGGCTTCAGTTGTGACCGAAGAGGAGCAAAACTTTGAAGCAGGAAAGGATGAAAACCTCAAAAACGAAAGCGTCCAAGAGAGCGAAGGCGAATGGGTCAAGGAAACTGGGGTTCTGGTTTATCACGCTGCGACGGGATTGAGATGTGAGATAAAGGCAAAAGTTCGGCAAGGCGATGGCAAAGTTTTCGTTAACGGGTTGCCAATTTCTGAGTTGATGAAGGAGGGGAAAATTTTAAGGGCTGAAGAGTTAATGCAAGTAATGTCACGGGAGCGACTTAAGAGGCTTGACATTGACTTGGATGTAGGTGATGTCATATCAAAAGATGTCCTTTCCCCTCCCGTCCTAACTTACGCTCTCATTGAGGCTTTGACCAATTTGCTGGGTCGCTTGTAGTCGCTCTATTTGTGACAATATTGCTTAAGTTGCAACTGCCGTGCCATAATTTTGCTAGACGGAGAAAGCCTTGCAAAGGGGGTATATCGGATTATGGCCCAAAGGCGAAAGGTTCAGGGAACTGTAAATGAGCAGGATAGGTTGATGGATGTGGAAGAAGTGGCTCAATATTTGAACCTTCACTTGATGACCGTTTACCGAATGTTGCAATCTGGCATTTTGCCTGCGAGGAAAGTTGGCGGGAGATGGCGAATTAACAAACAGGAACTTAATGCTTGGTTGGAAACACACGGGGGCGGAACGAGAAAGCAAGTTCTGGTGGTTGACGATGACCCGAAAGTGGGGCGAGATTTCAAGAAGATACTCCAACCTGAAAGGTGCACTGTTGATTTCGTTATGAAAGGCGAGGAAGCGATAGAAGCAGTGCGGGAAAAAACTTACGATATCGTTTTTTTGGACTTGCTGTTGCCAGACATTGATGGTGCGAGAACCTTCGCTAAAATACGAGAAATTGACCATAATGTCACAGTGGTTTTAATCACTGCTTACCCAGACAGTGAGTTGGTTGGGAAGGCGATGAAATACGGCGCTGTTTCACTGCTTAGCAAGCCACTTATTGCATCAGAAATAAAAAGGCTCGTCAGGTCAGTTCAAAAAAGAATACCGAGAACGAATCGCTCAAAGGTTGAGGCTTAACCAGGTGGCCACCTGAAAACACGACCACCTAAGAGATGCAAATGTATGTGAAAGACTGACTGTCCAGCCCCTCTGTTGGTGTTCAAGACGAGCCTATAGCCGTCTTCGGAGATGCCTAAATCCTTCGCCAATTTTTGAGCCACGAAAATCAATTTTCCCAGCAAAGTTTGGTCATCCTCAGTTGCTTCGTTGAGAGTAGGGATGTGTTTTCTTGGAACGATGAGCACATGGATTGGTGCTTGAGGGTTAATGTCATGGAAGGCGACAACATCTCTGTCCTCATAAGCAATCTTACTTTGAACTTCTTTGGCTACGATGCGGCAAAAAATGCATCCTTCCATCGCTTCTCACCTCCGCTGATTCATTCAATTGGATAGGGGGCTACTCATTGAAGTTTGGCAAAGCAAATCTAATTTTTCAAATCAACGCCACTGTTGTAAGATGAAGCGGAAGAACTCGTCATTGGTTCTTGTTTTTCGGAGTTGGTCAATGAGCCTTTCCGTTGCTGTTGCCATGTCCACTTGCGACAAAGTTCTCCTCAATCTCCAGACTGCTTCGCGCTCTTGCTCAGAGTAGAGCAACTCTTCCCTTCGTGTTCCAGATCTTTGGATGTCAATGGCAGGGAAAATTCTTCGCTCTTGCAATCTTCGGTCAAGGTGGATTTCCATGTTTCCTGTCCCTTTGAACTCCTCGTAGATATGGTCATCCATCCGTGAACCAGTGTCAATCAATGCAGTTGAGATGATTGTCAGTGAACCACCTTCCCTAAGTTTACGGGCAGCACCGAAGAAGCGCTTGGGAAACCTTAGGGCTGCTGGGTCAAGACCTCCTGTCAGTGTTCTCCCTGAAGGTTCAACGACCAAGTTGGACTGTCGGGTTAAACGAGTTAGACTGTCAAGAAGTATCACCACATCTTTGCCCATCTCAACGAGACGCTTAGCCTTTTCAAGAACCATGCGGGCAACTTGAAGTTGATTTTCTGGTGGCTGGTCAAAAGTTGAGGCTGCAACTTCAGAATTGACTGCCTCTCGGAAGTCGGTAACTTCCTCTGGTCGTTCATCAATTAGCAAAACGATGACGATGCATTCTGGGTAATTGCGCTCAATGCTTCGGGCAATGGTTTTCAGCAAAGTGGTCTTTCCTGCTTTCGGCGGTGAAACGATCAAACCCCTTTGACCTTTTCCGATAGGGGCTACTATGTCAATCATCCTTGCTGTTATGTTTTCCTGTGAGTTCTCACCTACCCTTTCTATCCTCAACCTCTCAAAGGGGAAAACGGGCGTCAATTTTTCAAAGTCTGCTCTCATCCTCGCTTTTTCAGGATTTTCTCCGTTGACGGCAATGATACGAAGTAGGCTGTAAAATCGCTCGCCCTCTTTAGGTGGACGAATATATCCCATTACCACATCGCCGTTGCGAAGCCCGAACCTTCTTATTTGCGTTTGGCTAACATAGACATCCTCAAGGGATGGCGTGTATCCATCCACTCGCAAATAACCTTTCACTTCTTTGTCCTCAACAATTTCAAGCACACCCTCTCTAAGGGCAAAACCGTGTCGAGCAGCAAAAGTTTCTAAAATTCGGCGGACTAATTCTTGCTTCTTCAGTTTCGTAGCCCCTGGGATTTCCAGAGAGCGAGCGATGTCTTGCAATTCAGACAAAGTTTTCGTTTCCAGTTCGCTAAGGTCAAACTCAGGTGCGGTGATAATTTCCTGCTCGGTCATGGCTCAACGCCCTCCTTTGCAAAATTTGTGGCGGTTTTTGCTTCTCCCCAAAGGAGACAATCTCAAATTCCGCTTTGCAAAGATGAGCAGTAGGATTGCTCAAAAGTGGTCAGTAGCATTTATATAGTGCCACATTTAGCCTCTATTTGCAACTACCAAAGTCACACGCCACCGTAAATTTCAGGCCTCAAGACACCTATGTATGGCAAGTTGCGATATTTTTGAGCAAAGTCCAAGCCGTAACCCACCACGAACATGTTTGGAATGGTGAAGCCGAGGTAGTGAATTTCAACAGGGACAATTCTACGCTCAGGTTTATCCAGCAATGCGCAAACTCGGACACTGGCAGGATTGCGAGAGCGAATTAGGTTCAGGATGTAGTTGAGTGTCAAACCCGTGTCCACTATGTCCTCAACGATGAGCACATGACGCCCCTGAATGCTTTCGTCAAGGTCTTTCAAAATCCTGACGACGCCTGAAGATTTAGTGTCCATGCCGTAACTGGCGATGGCGATGAAATCGCAGGAGCACGGAACTGTTATGTGCCTCATCAAATCCGCCATGAACATCACAGCGCCCCTCAAAACTCCTATCAGATGAAGTTCTTTTCCAGAGTAGTCAGCGGAAATCTGCATTCCAAGTTCAGCAACTCGCTTTTGAATTTGCTCTTCCGTTAAAAGCACAGTTTTGATATCTCGGTGCAAATCAGTGCTGACCACAGTTTATCACTCCCATTCAATTGTTGCCGGCGGTTTAGAAGTTATGTCGTAAACGACACGGTTGACGCCTTTAACTTCACTGCAAATTCTGTTGGCTATTCGCTCCAAAACTTCAGGTGGCAACCTCGCCCAATCGGCGGTCATTCCATCTTCACTTGTCACTGCTCTAATAGCGATGGTGTATCCGTAGGTTCTCTTGTCGCCTTTTACCCCAGTGCTTCTAATGGGCAAAAGGACGGCAAAGGCTTGCCAAACTTGACGGTAAAGACCTGAACGGCGAATTTCCTCCATCACTATCTCATCTGCTTCCGACAAAATTTTCAACCTTTCAGGCGTTACCTCACCAAGTATTCGGATGGCGAGCCCAGGTCCAGGAAAAGGATGCCTCCATGCAATTTCTGGTGGCAACCCAAGTTCTTCTGCGACTTCACGGACTTCATCTTTGAAGAGGAAGCGCAATGGTTCTATGAGTTCAAATTTCATGTCAGGTGGTAAACCGCCAACATTGTGATGGGTTTTAATTCGGTCGGCGTAACGAGTCCCGCTCTCAATGACATCTGGGTAGAGAGTTCCTTGAGCGAGAAAGCGGATATGACCCAACTTTCTGGCTTCCTCTTCAAAGACCCGAATGAATTCTTCCCCAATGATTTTTCGCTTCTCCTCTGGGTCGGTGACACCTTTTAGCCTTCTCAAAAACCGCTCTCTGGCATCAATGTAGACAAGATTGACACTCAAAACTTCACGAAAGGTGTGGATGACCTTATCAGGTTCACCCTTGCGCAAAAAGCCGTGATTGACAAAAATGCAACTTAATTGGTTTCCCACAGCCTTGTGGACCAACGCTGCAGTCGTTGTTGAGTCAACACCACCGCTTAAAGCGCAAATAACCCTCTCGTTACCGACTTGATTGCGAATTGCATCAACGGTAGCCTCAATAAACTTTCTCGGTGTCCATGTCGGTTTACAGTTGCACCAGTTGTAAACAAAGTTTCGGATGATTTCAATTCCCCAAGGTGTGTGGGAAACTTCTGGGTGAAAAAGAACCCCGAACAACTTTCGTTTCGGGTCAGACATGGCAGCAATTGGTGCATTATTCGTTCTGGCTGTAACTTTGAAACCCTGCGGTAACTCAACCACAACATCGCTATGGCTCATCCAGCAAATCAACTGTGGGTTCAAACCAGCAAACAAATCGCTGTCATCCAAAACTCTCAATTCTGTCCGACCATATTCAGGCTTTTCCGCCCGAACCACTCTGCCACCGAGCAAATGAGCCATAAGTTGCATCCCGTAACAAATGCCCAAGACAGGTATGCCCAATTCAAAAAGTTTCGGGTTGTAACTTGGTGCATTCGGGTCGTAAACGCTTCCCATACCACCTGAGAGGATTATGCCTTTGGGGCTAAACTCCAAAACTTTGTCCAAAGGAGTGTCGCAGGGCAACAGTTCCGAATAGACACGGCACTCCCTCACTCGGCGAGCAATCAATTGACCATATTGAGAGCCGAAATCCAAAACCAAAATTATCTCCTCAGGCCGCTGATGCATTTTTGAGGAGCACCTCTTAGTTTTAGCGAAAGTTGAAGCAAAAAAGTCTACCACAAGCAAACGAAACTCACAAGTCCGCTCTCAATCCCCTTGGCTTTCTGCGTCCAAGAACCACCACCAATGGCTCTTAGGAACTTTCAAACTTTCTCTCATCTCGGCAATGTCAGGGATGACGCTTTTGATGATGGACGAAAGTTTTCTCAACTCACTGTCTAACTTCGCCAATTTTTCCCGCTCGGAAGGTGTTAAGGCTTTAGGCGATGTCCGTAAGGTTCGTTCCAAATCGCTGCGGTCAAAGAGAAGGATTTCAATGTCTTCTCGGTTCAGTTTCTGCCTTCCTTTAAATGACCGCAAAACTTGCTGAAGATGCTTCTCATACCATCGCAACCACATTGATGGGCTTATATCCAACTCCCTCTCGTCTGGCAAATCTCTTCTTCTTCGCTTCGCCATTTTGAGCACCTCTGATTGTTCACTTTTCAGTTTGCCGCATGAGGCAATCCCCGTCAAGTTCATTCAATTGAGCATGGTCAATTCCATCTCTTTACATGAACTTAGGGCTGGGTTGTAATAGTAGCAGCATCAAAGCCAAAAGGCAATGGCGCAATAAGTTTAATAGCAATTTTTGTTTGTGCGAGGTGCTGTGCGATGATAGAGGAATACAAGCGGCAAAAGGCAGACATGACGCAATGGATGAATCCAAGTCCAGTCAAACTTGGCGGTCTCCTCGGTTACCGCTCCCAAATCAACGAGCAAAATCGCCTCTTGCCCATGAACGAAGATGCACTGCTGAGTGGATTTCGCAACCGTCCCGGTGTTCAGGCTTGGATTGGCGAACATGTTGGCAAATGGTTGCACGCTGCAGTTTTAACTTGGCAAAACACCGGCAACCCAGAACTTCGCGCGAAAATTGACCGAATTGTCAGCGAACTGATTGCAACCCAAGAGCCTGACGGCTACTTGGGAACTTACGATTTCCCAACCCGATGGACGATGGAAAGAGAGCGAGGTTGGGATGTTTGGGTGCACAAGTATGTGCTTATTGGGTTGTTGAGTTATGTTAGCGGGACGGGGGACGAGGGACGCGGGACGAGTGAGAACGAATTGAGACGAAAGGCGTTGGATGCTGCGTGTAAGGCTGCGGATTTGATTTTGCGGACTTTCGGAACTGGCGAGGGGCAACTTGACTTGATGGAGAGAAGCACTCATGTCGGGATGGCTTCAAGTTCAATTCTGCAACCGATGGTTTGGCTCTACAAAGCAACAAGCGAAAAACGCTACCTTGACTTTTGCCGATACATCGTTTGGGCTTGGGAACACTCACCTCACGGACCGAGATTGCTTGCCAGTTTGCTCTCTCACGGTGATGTCCAAAGAACTGCCAACGGCAAAGCATACGAGATGATGAGTTGCCTTGTGGGGGCTTTGGAACTTTACCGAGTTTTGCGGGATGAAGGCAAAGAGGATGAAGGTAAGGCGTTATTGCTTGCAGCGCAACGCGCTTGGGATGACATCGTTGAAAACCACCTTTACATCACTGGCGGGACGAGTTTGGGTGAACACTTCCAACCTGACCATCACTTGCCGAATGACGGTGCGGTTTCTGAAACTTGCGCAACGGTGACGCTTTTTCAACTCACCCTTGAACTTTTCAGACTCACCGGTGAAGTCAAATACATGGACATCGCGGAGCGAACCGTTTTCAATCACCTACTTGCTGCTCAACACCCCAACGGCGATAGGTGGTGCTACTTCACCCCTCTGGAAGGGCAAAAAAACTACCGCAGCGACATAAACTGCTGTGCATCCAGTGGACCGAGGGCTATCGCTTTACTTCCGACTTTTGTCTATACCTTTGACCCAGACGGTGGAATTCGCGTCAACCTTTACACCCAAAGTGAACTCAATTTGCCAGAACGAGGCATGCGAATCGTTCAGGAAACGGCTTACCCCTACGACGGCAAAGTGACAATTAAGTTACAGGTTTCACAGCCCAAAGAATTTGCCTTGAGGTTGCGTGTGCCTGATTGGTGCAAGGAGGCATTAATCGCTGTCAACGACGAAAGTCCAAAACGAGTGGAGCACGGTTATTGTGAACTGCGCCGACAATGGCGAAACGGGGATGTGGTGAAATTGGAGTTTCCGATGGATTTGAAGGTCATCATCGGGACGCACACGAACGAAGGCAAGTTGGCACTGATGTATGGTCCGCTCGTGCTCGCCGTTGACGAACGGTTCTTGCCGGAAGGGATTGACCCATTGAAAGCAGTTACTGTCACATCCGAGGGGAAACTTCCCGTGAAGGTTGTGCCTGTCAACAGTGACGAGGCTCTGTGGGAAGGTGAGAAGGTTTTTGAGACCGAAGGCATCTTGCTAACAGACTTGCAAAACCGCTTTAAACTGCCCTTGACAGATTTTGCCCACGCCGGAGCGAAAGGGACACGATTCGCTGTGTGGTTGCCACCCCATAATTGCCCGCTATTGGAGGCTTGACATTTTGGAGGCGAGTGAAGGTCTGACAATTTACGAGTTTCAGTTTTTGCCAGCAAAGTAACGAACAATGTTTTTGTCAAACAATTCCCGTTGCGTTTCCACATCAATCATGTCCCTTTGACGAGCAGCAGTGCCAGCAAGCAAAAGACGAGGGTTAAGCCATAAAGCACCAAGACTGCTTGTCTTTGGTCCAAACCGCTGTCAAGCAACTTGTGGTGCAAGTGCTCACGGTCGGCACTGAAAATGGGACGACCTTTAAGCCATCTTCGGACGATAGCGAAAGTTGTATCAAAGAGCGGATAAGCCAACACCATGCCAGTCATGAAAAGGATTGATAAAGCAGCAAAACTTTTGACAGCGCCAAGGACGGAAAAGGTGGCAAAAAGGTAACCGAGTGCCATCGCTCCAGTGTCGCCCATAAAAACTTTTGCTGGATGGAAGTTGTAGGGCAGAAAGCCAATACAAGCACCTGCTATCGCTGCAAAGGCAGTGGCAACAGGAATCAGATTTTGGTTAGCGACAAGGAAGGAAAGGGTGAGTGAGGCAAAGAAACAAACACCAGCAGCCAAACCATCCAGACCATCAATCAGATTGACAGCATTAACAAGGGCTACAATCCAGAAGATTGTTAGCAGCCAAGATTGCCAAGCCGTTAAATAGATGTAACCTCCGCCCAAAGGATTGTTAACGAAGGCGATTTTAAGACCCAAAGCCGTTGGAATTAAAGCGGCGAGAATTTGACCGAAAAGTTTCAGTTTGGGTTTCAAAGAGAGATAATCGTCAAGAGTGCCAACAGCAACTATGATGAGCAAACCCAAGATAACACCTAAAATTTGGCTGGGTAAAGTCTTGAGAAAAAGCCAACTTCCCCCTGCTCCCGCTAAGATGGCTATTGTTAAAGCAATACCGCCCCATGACGGGACAGGTTCAGTATGTATCTTGCGAGCCGATGGATGAGCAATTATTCCCAACTTTTTTGCCCAATGAATTGACAATGGCGTCATGACCATGCTGATGACTGTTGCAATGAGAAAGGCAAGGGCTAAAGCAGTCAGCATTTTGCTTTTTCCTCCCGTTTGGTTTCGGAAACCTCAAAAGCCGAGATTTTCCCTACACGACGCTTGTGACGCTCATCATTGCTGAAAGGTGTTTCAAGCCAAACTTTGACGATTTCCCAAGCCAACTCGGCACCAATGACGCGAGCACCTAAAGCCAAGACATTAGCGTCATTGTGGTGGCGAGCCATTCTCGCTGTGTATTCGTTCCAGCAAAGTGCACAGCGAACACCTTGAACTTTGTTGGCTGCTATGGAACTGCCGATGCCAGTCCCGCAAATTACAATGCCAGTGTCACATTTCCCCGAAGCGACAGCATTAGCAACGGCGAAGGAGAAATCAGGATAATCGCAAGATTGAGGGTTGTCAGTTCCAAAGTCAATGCATTGATAGCCTTCTTCCACCAGTCGCCTTTTCAACCGCTCCTTCAACTCAAATCCTGCATGGTCACTTCCTAAGGCTATTTTAAGAGGCGGATATGAGTTAGGCATTTTTCATTGCCTTCCTCCTTATAAAGTCGGATGAAGGACTCGTTCCACATCGTCAAAGTAGTAACCTTCATCTTTGGCACGCTTGGGGTAAATAGGCAAGCGAACAAAGAAAGTTGCTCCTTTTCCCAGACCTTCGCTTTCAGCCCAAATTTGTCCTTCGTGCAACTCAACAAGGTGCTTGACAAGGTAAAGCCCGATGCCTGTTCCTCCTGCAGCCCTTGTTTCCTTGGTGTCAATGCGTTCAAACTTCTCAAAGATTTTGCCCAGTTTGTCCTTTGGGATGCCAATGCCTTGATCTCGGACGCTTATCAGGATGGTGTTATCCTCCCGGATAGCTCTCACTAAGATTTCGCCACCATTGGGAGAATACTTGACAGCGTTGTTAACCAAGTTAGTCAAAATGCCGTCAACTTTGTCTTCATCAGCAACAATTGGAGGCAACAATTCAGGTATGTCAGCGATAAGTTGATGCTTGTCAGTGTAACTGCGCTGAATTGCCAGAACTCGGTCAATGACTTTTGATAGTTCAACTTTCTGCCAGTGGGGTTGCAATGCAACGCCTCTCTCAATTCGTGAAAGATTAAGCAAATCTTCAATCAAGCGCCTAAGCCTGTCTGTTTCTTGGTCAATGATTTGGTAGAACTCGTAGCGAGTTTCGGCATCAAAATATCCCTCTCGGTCTTCAAGGAGCGTAGCAATAAAGCCTTTGATGGATGTTAAAGGTGTGCGCAATTCGTGGGAGACAGTGGAAACAAATTCTGTCTTCATTCGCTCCACTCGCCTTATCTCTGTGATGTCGGAAAAAAGGGCAACAACTCCTGTTGGATTACCGTGTTCGTCCCTCACGATACTCGTCTCAACTCGGTATATTCGCTCTTCGGGTTCGTAAATCTCAATTTCTTCCATCAATTCCTCCTTCCCAGAGAGAGCACTTGTCAGGATTGAGCGAACTTTGTCATGTTGGATGACCTCGTTGAAAGGCTTGCCAATGAGATTCCCGTCAGCGCCCCCACAAAAGGCTTGAAGTGCCACTGAGTTGATAAGGCTGATTTTACCGTTGTTGTTGACGAATATGATGCCAGCAGATACGCTCTCAAATGCTCTTTCAAGTTGCTCCGCTTTTTCCCTCAACTCAATGTAGATTTGAGCGCCAGCGATAACAGATGCTGACTGGCGGGCAAGAATTTCAAGGATTCTCCTGTCTTCCTCCGAGAAAGGCATTTGACGGCGCTTATTCGCAATTATCAAGACACCAATTGCTTTCCGCTCTACAACCCTCTGCTCCTCATCTCTTTTGTCCCACATGAGTGGCACCAAAATGGAGTTGTAAATTCCCGATTCTCGGAAGACCCTAATGTCTGGGTAGCGACTCTCACGAGTATCGTTGATTATCAATGGAACCCGCTGAGTGAATACATTTTGGATAAGACCGTCCTTGGGGACAGTCCCGATCTGTCCTAAACTTGACATTTCAATCCCGACCGTCGGCGGATGAAGGATGAGTATATCTTCATCAGTTCGGTGAACAAAAAAGAAACAAATCTCAGCCTGAAGTAACTTGGCAAATCGGGAGAACATTCTGGTGAGGGTTTGTGTTAACTCCTCTTGAGTTGTTGGTGGGATTGTTGGAGCAGCCGCTTGAGTTTCTCTCGCCTCAGCCAATTGGCGCTCCAATTGACGGCGCTGCTCCTCTAACTCGGCAATTCGTTTCCTCAAGTTTTCAAGTTCTTTTTCCAATTCGTCACGGCTCATAGTGAAATCCCCCCAAATGATTGGAAAGGTTGTCATCTGTAGTTTTTAAGCGAACCTGTTTTTAATTATGCCGCATTATTGCTTGGTTGATTATGGCATAGGTGGGAAAATTTTATGCGGCTGACAAACCCACAGGTTGCCACGACGGCGAACTATTCCAATCCCCAGAAATCGGTTATCTTGGTCGTAAAGACGAACGAGGTTATCCGTTTTGAGGTTTTGATAACCCCAAATCGTTCCAATGACGCTTTCAAGACCGTTCAAAATTTTCCCCGCCTCAGCCCTCGTCAACACTAAAATTGGAAGCGTTGGCAAAGCCATATCTGGCTGCAATAATTGTTGCTGCCAAGTTCCTTTCAAGACGGCTTCGGCGAAACCTTCTAAGGTTAATGCCTGTTCACTTTTGAACTGACCAATTTGCGTCCTTACGAGAAAGTGCTGATATGCCCCGCATCCAAGTGCGTCACCGATGTCTGATGCGAGTGTCCGAATGTAAGTGCCACGAGAACAATGCACCTCAATCAAAGCACGCTTCACTGGTTCGTCCCACCACTTGAGCAAAGTAAGCCGATAGATTTGGACTTTCCTTGGCTGCCGTTCAACTTCTATGCCTTTTCGCGCCAGTTCGTAGAGTCGTTTGCCTTGGTAATGAACAGCCGAAAGCATCGGCGGAATTTGCTCTATCTCACCAACAAATTTGGTCAAAACTGACTTGACCTTTTCAGCGGTGAGCCAATCCGTAGGGCGAACTTCAACGATTTCGCCTTCGGAGTCTTGAGTTTTTGTCTTGACCCCAAAGACAACCTCAAATCTGTAAACCTTGTCAAGCCCAGAAAGGAACTCGGAGAGGCGAGTAGCCCTACCCAAGCAAAGCATCATGAGACCAGAAGCCAAAGGGTCAAGAGTTCCGGTGTGACCTACCCTTTGAATTTTGAGTTTCTTTCGGACAAACTCAACCAAATCGTGTGCTGTCATCCCCGATGGTTTCAAAAGCATCAAAATGCCTTCAGGTTCCCTAACTTCGTTAGCCATTTACCTCACCTTTTCGGTCTTTTCGTGGTCATTCAACCTTGTCAATGTCTTTCGGACTTCACTCAAAACTTGTTTTACAGCCGAACGCAAAGAGGTGTTCAGTTTGCAACCTGATGCAACCGTGTGTCCGCCACCACCAAATTGGCGTGCAATTGAGGCGACATCGGTTCCGTCCTTTGACCTAAGGCTGACCCTGACAAAATTCGGTTCAACTTCTCGGAACAGAACTGCTACTTTTGTCCCTTCAACTGACCTTAGGAAGTTGGCAAAGTTTTCAGTGTCTTCATCCCTTGTTCCTGTCTGGACAAAATCCTTTGCCGTTAGGACTGACCAACACAAACCAATCTCAGGTTCAAATTCAGCCTTCCCCAGCATCCGTGCCAGCAATTTCGTGGCTTCAAAAGTTCGGACTTCCCAAATCCTGTAGGCCAACTCTTGTGGGTCTAAGCCATGTTCCAAAAGCAACGCTGCAAGCCTCAAAGTTCTGGGTTTGGTGTTGTTGAAGTGGAAAACCCCTGTATCAGAAATGAGACCAGCATAAAGGCAAGTCGCTATTTCACCATTCATCGGGACTTTCAGTGCTTTGAGCAATTCGTAAACCATCTCTGCTGTCGCAGCAGCCTTAGGATTTACCCAATGAATTTTGTTCTCGCCCTTTTGCCCATGCTTTTCAGGATGATGGTCAATCACGACTGTTGGAATTTTGCCATTTTTCTGAAATTGCTTTGGAAGGTCGGCACGATTTAGTTCGGCGCAGTCAACCAAAACCAATAATTCTGGCTTCATCAATGACGGCTCACTTTTGATTTCGTCTGCACCGGGCAAAAACCTGTATCGCTTCGGAACACCGTTGTGAAAGATGACCTCAACTTTTTTGCCATGTTTTTTCAAGCCAAACGCCAAAGCTAGAGCACTGCCTATCGCATCGCCTTCAGGACCAAGATGGGATGAGACGAGAATTTTGCTTGAAGAAAGCAAGGCCTTTAAAACTTTGCTTGGAACTTTCATGCCTTAAAAGCACTCCTTTCACTTTGCCGATTTTCGGCGAACCTTTTTGCTGGCAGGTTTCTCCCTTGCTAAAGGCTCGTTTTCGCCTTCCAACTTGTTCTGAGCAATTTGGTCTAAGATTGCCAAAACGCCCATTGCCTTTTCAATTCGCTTGTCAACGATGAAAGTCAGCCTCGGTATAAATCTCCAGTGAACGCTTCTGTTGATTTCCTCTCGGATAATCGGTTCGGCACTTTGAAGTGCCTCCAGTGCCTCTTTCTCCCTTTGCTCACCGCCCAAAACAGTGAAGTAAACTTTGCCATAGTGAAAATCAGGTGATAACTGAACCTCCGTCACAGTCACGAACTGAAGCCTCGGATCGCTCATCCTGTGAACCAAGAAGTCGCCGATTATCTCTCTCAAAAGTTCGTTGGCTCTTTCAATGCGACGAAAACTCGCCATGTCAAGCACCTGCCTTCCCTGCGTTGAACTAACTGCTCTGACATTTTGCACTGCTTCTGATGAAACGGTCACATTTGACCGTTTCAGAGGACAAAAGTCACCACACTTCAACGCTCACATCCTTTACGATCACACGCCCTTCTGCTTCAACTAATTCTGCTATGTGCATCAAGCACTCATGCACAAATTTTTTATCGTTTGCGACGACCGCAAAGGCGAGAGTTGCATGTTGCCAATCGTCCAAATGATCGGCTTCACAAGCCGAAACATTGAAACGGCTGCGGATTCTGTCAAGAATGCTGCGGATGACTTGTCGTTTCTCTTTCAAAGAGTGGCTGTCAGGTATCATCAGGTCAATAGTGCCCAAACCGACGAAAATAGCCATTTCCTCATCACCCCTCAGTTCGTCTTTGCCCAAAGATTGATGATGGCACAAATTAGTGAAACTGTATCGGACTTACCGCTTCGCCAATTTCTTTCGGCAAGGTCGTGAGTTATAATTCGGAACGCAAAAGCGAAATTGAGTTTAGGTCAATGCAAGTTTTCCCCAAATTGCCAGAGGTGCATCTTGCGATGAGATATTGGATTGAAACTTTTGGTTGTCAAATGAATGTCCTTGACAGCGAAGTGATGGCGGGGTTGTTGGTGAAAATGGGTTATGCTAAGGCTAAAAACCCTGAAGATGCCGATATCATTCTCATCAACACTTGCACTGTTCGGCAAAAGCCTGACGAAAAAGTTTTCGCTTACTTGGGCGAGTTCGCCAAACTCAAGGCGAAAAAGCCGAACCTAATTTTGGGCGTCACAGGTTGCATGGCTCAACGGGAAAGTGAAATTATCAAGGCTCGCGCCCCCTATGTTGACTTGCTTCTTGGTCCAAGAAGTATCCACCGCTTGCCCGAATTGGTTCGCACCGTTCAGGAGCAACGACGATTTGTGGAGTATCTTGACCTTTACGATGACCCCGTCCCACCTGATTTGGTCGTCCGCCAAAGTGATTTGTTTGCCTATGTAACCATCATTCACGGTTGCAACAAGAAATGCACTTTCTGCGCTGTCCCAACGGCTCGTGGTCCTGAAAAAAGCGTTCCGCCAGAAATCGTTTTGGAACAGGTTCAGCAACTGATTGATTTAGGCTACAAGGAAATCATCTTGCTCGGTCAGAATGTTAACGCTTATGGGCATGACCTGAATCGGGGAGAGAGACAAGGGACGGAGGACGGGAGAATTGATTTGGCATGGTTACTTAAGCGCATTGACGAAATTGCTGCATTAGCAAAGATTCGTGTCCGCTTCACAACAAACCATCCAAACCACATGGCTGACCGTTTGATTGAAGCGATGGCGAGCCTTGAAAGCGTTTGCGAGCATATCCACTTGCCCGTTCAAAGTGGTGACAACGAGGTTTTGAGGCGAATGTGGCGCGGTTACACTGTGGAGCGGTATCTAAGCATCGTTGAGAAACTGAGGGAAAAAGTTCCCAACATAGCCATCGCTACGGATGTAATTGTCGGTTTTCCCGGTGAGACTGAAGAACAGTTCCGAAACACCCTCAAGTTGATGGAGCAGGTTGAATTTGACCAAGCCTTTATGTTCGCTTTCTCACCACGACCCAACACCCTCGCTGCAACTTTCCCCGACCAAATTCCAGAGCCTATCAAGAAGAGGCGACTTCAAGAACTGATTGCGTTGCAAAATGAGATTCAACAGCGAAAGAATGAGCGAGAGGTTGGGCAAGTTGTTGAAGTGCTTGTTGAAGGACCAAGCGAAAAGAACCCGAAGAGACTTTCAGGGCGAACCCGAACTAACAAAACCGTCGTGTTTGAAGGTTCAACTGAACTGCGAGGGAAATTTGTCCTAGTCAAAACCACGAAGGCTTATTTGTGGGGATTTGAAGGCGAAGTAGTTAACGACACTTCAGCAAAACCAACCCAACTAATTCGTGAACTTTCCCTTATCTGAAGAGGAGAGGTCTTTACACCTTGTGTCTTGAGGTCGTTCGTCTTGCAGTTTCTTTCAATGGTTCCTCGCAGGGTTCATCTCCCAATCCATCAGGTTTTCCTTCTCGCTGGGAATGGACTTTCTTAAGACCGAACACTTTGCATGAACGCTGTGAGAGACAAATTTTTGTCCTTTGAATAGCACCAAGAACAAAAATCCCAAAACTGACACCAAAAACAGAAAAAATGAAACCCTTTTGCATTTTGACATTGCCGGAAAGTTGTGCCATCTTCACCTGCGACAAACAAACTGTGGGAGGGAAAGAAAATGAAAGCAACAGAAATGATGGCTCTAAGAAAGAGAGGCTCTCTCGGAAGGTCATTTTGTATCTCCTCGTCTTCATCGCACTTTCTTTCGCATCAAAATCCTTCCCCTAACCTCCTAACCCCTCTCAAATCCCTGAACCCCAAATCGCTTACGCCCTTCACGCAGTTTGGACTCCTGACTTGACTGTCACCCCCTCTCAATCTCAATGTGTAACTTCAGGGACAGTCGCTATCCATCACTTTCACTTCTACGAAGGACCGAGAGGACCCTTTCAAACTTCAATCACCATCAATGTCCAAAACTTGGTTGTGACATCACCTGATGAGACGAAGGTTTTGAAGTGAGATCCAGTTCGTGGTATTGCAGAGACGAGTTTCAGTTACAGTCTTGAGTGTGCACAAAGGAAGGAGTGTGATGTGTGCATCACGATTTACTCAACAGATGGGAGGAAGGTATATGAGGAATGGTTGGAGCGGTTTTTCTACAAAGTCGTTACGGTGCTGCTCAAATGGAGCGATGGCTTGCTGGAGTTTCAGGGCAGGTCAAAATTGACTTCGCCGAAATTCGTGCTTTGCGAGTTCCCGTTCCCGATGATGAAACTCAAAAGGATGTTGCTCG
>Ga0209289_100471_pt1 | contig 21026 bp, 20 predicted proteins | sample GXS110809BmetaG_FD_184121 | JGI IMG/M metagenome (GOLD analysis project Ga0209289, IMG submission 184121) | Hot spring microbial communities from Gongxiaoshe hot spring, China to study Microbial Dark Matter (Phase II) - GXS 110809B (SPAdes)... ...
GACTATTAAAAATTTCCTTTGCAAAAAGATACGCAACCTTTCCAATAGAAACAACGAAGATATTTTTCCTCAATTTTATGTTATTACCAAACAATTTTATCTCATCCTTATCAAAAAATAACGAATTAGAAATTATGTAATTAGGTGTAATAAATTTTGGAAACTCTTTTTCTATAATTTCTTTGAATTTTTTAATCATCATTAATATATTTTAACATCATTTGAAACTTTTCTTTCAAATCTAAAAAAATGTATTCAAAGTGTAGAAAAATTGGTCTAACTTTACTTTGAGATCTTTTTTATCTAACCTTCTGATCAATTCAAAATACATCAATGTTTTCAACTCTTCTATAACTTTGTATATGTAAACATAGTATTTTAAAACTTTATATTTTTTGAAATTTCATAACACTTATCAAATTTCCATAGTAAAATTAAATATTATTAAAAGTAAATTAACCTCATTTAATAAAGTTCTTAACAAAACTAAGGTTAGATTTAACATCTTCTACAAATTTTTCCAAATCTGTTTCCTCTATTTTTTTTAATAGTTCAAATTCAAAAAGGTCCTGATTGGAAGACTTAAAAATATAAACAAAATCTTGTTCCTCAAAGTAATTTGAAGTATCCCCTAAATTAGATTCTAATTTAAAATTAGATTTAGGAATTTTAAATACCATTCCTCTAAATACAGTATAAGAACGCTTTTCACTTTGATTTCTTAACTCAACCTCAGAAGCCAAAACATCTACACCATTTATCCTAAATAGAAAAACATCTTCCTCTATGTATCCATTAAAATCAAAAACTTTTTTCATAATGTCAATGAAATTTTTTCCTTCTGGAAAATAATTGATTAATTTAATATCCGCCAAATCAGAAATAGCCAAGTTAAATATCTTTTGCTTAATGAAAAAAGAAAACTTCTTCTTAAAACTTGATCTCAAAATCAAAAATATGATAACTATAGAAAAGATTGAAATAATAAAACCAAATATAAAACTACCAAAAATTTCCGTGAATAAGTATTCTTTCCTTAGCTGTTGTAATTGTTGTGCAACTACTTGCAATACATCCATAACTAATATATTATACTGACCAAAAGGTCAAGAAAATTACCTACATTTTCTCTTACATATTCTCTTGTTGGATTTTTAATCAAATCAAAGAAAAGGAGTCTATCATCAGTTATTATATACATAACTTTTCTATTTCCTTCCGAAGATATTCGTGTACTATATCCTTTCAGAGGCAATTTTTTGGATTGTATATTATTAAAGTTAATCGATTTGCTTTCATATATTTTGATTATGGTGCCATTAAAGATTATGTTTTCTTTACGTCTTCCTTTATAATCGCGCCAAATTTTTTTCAATTCAATTTCAGCAACTACAATGGGAACATCGTCAATAAATAACTCCATTTTTTGTTGATAATATTCATCAAATTCCCAAATTGAAGAGCAAAAACTATAAAAATCTTTTTCATTACTATCAAATCTGATAAATCTTGCCGAGTGATAAGGTGATCTCATAAATTTTACATTATTGAAAAAAATCATTTTTGCTTCCCTATCGTATTGATATTTCTGAGAAAAGAAAAAAAACCAAAAAATTATCGAAAATTCAATAATCATAGCAAGGAATGAAAAAATAATAAAAAAAATAAAAAACCTACGTACATATTTCATTCTATAACTTTCAAATTCCTTAGCCCATACTAACATAATATCTAAATTGTCTCTAAAATATAATTCTCTTATCAAATTTATAAACCTTTAAAAAAATTGAACATCTTTTCACTTTTTCTCAATTTCTTCTGGATATCCAATTAATAGAGTCTCTTCAAAAAAACCATAAGGATTAATTCTTCTTATCATAAATCTGTAATTTTCAACCTCTTTCTGTAAAAGGGGCTTAATATAAAAAAAATCTTGTGGTACGTGATATATTGAAATTAACAATATTGGTCTATGTTCTTTTATTACTTTCAATGCCCCCAGTATCGCATTGTATTCATTACCCTCTATATCAAGCTTTATGCAACCTATCTTCTTGCTTTCAAAATTTTCTTTGTTATTATGGTAAAAATCATCCAGTGATACCAATTCTATGTTTTCTTCTCCTTTATAATCAATTTTACTACCAGCAATAATAGTAGAAGCACTACCAGCTTTAAACAATTTTGATCTTCTGTTTTCCTTATCAAGTCCTATTTTAAATACAAGCACCTTATCCAACGAAATATTATTTTTTACAAGAGTTTGCTGTAAGGATTTGATATTTTCTTCAAGTGGCTCAAAAACCAACACTTTGTAAGGATTAAATTCCATAAACAATACTAAAGAATCCCCTATATACCCCCCACCATCAATTATCAATTTATCAAGTAAGAATCCTTTTAAATCAACCTTATCTTCAATGAAATATAAACCCTCTGCAGTCCCAAAAAAATTCCACGTAGGTACATACGGCAAAACATATTTAGTTTTAATTTTCTCAATCCTTTGATCAAATTTCTTTTGTTCTTCTCTATCCTTTTGATCAAAAATAAAATCCAAAGCACTTTCCTCAAGAAGGAAATTTTTAGAACCGTATGGTATAAAAAAAAGTATATTTTTTATAATTTTCTTCGCATCTTCCTTACTTCGTTCATCAAGGTCATCAATCAAATCCTTTAATAATTTTGGAATTAATTCAAAGTTTTGCCATATAAAATCCTTCCACTTATTCACATAAACCCCACCATTATCAAAAAATTTATACTTTAATTTTTTCTTACCAAACACAGATCTTATAGCTAAACCAATAAATTTCTTATCAATCATCCCAAAAAACAAAAAATAACCCAATTCCATCAATAAATTATAAATTATCTTTTTAAATAAATAGTAAAAATCCCTTATTACTCTCATACAAAATATAATTCTAATTTGCAATTCCTTATTCCTTTAATTTCCCTCAAAAGAGGAAAGAAAATAGAGGAAATAGAAATTAAATCATTGTGAGAGTATTACACATAGGGTGGGGATTCTATCCCTGGCGCGCTGGTGGATTAATAGAATACACAGAAAGTCTAATGAAAAAACAAGTACAACAAGGATACAAAGTAGCATACTTTTGCTCAGGAAGAATTTACCCTTTCATCAAAAAAACATCTATAAAAAAATGGAAAAAAAATAACTATGAAATTTTTGAAATCATTAACCCTACCATCTACCATGGAGGAGACGAAGGAACACTATTTGACATAGAATCAGAAACAATCGAAAAACTCTTTCAAAAAGTACTATTTCAATTCAAACCTAACGTAATCCACATCCAAGAATTGGCAGGGCTACCATCCTCCCTAATCGACATTATTTACAATAACAATATACCATGCGTAATGACACTACACGATTACTTCCTACTATGCCCTACCCTAAAATTACTTGACTACAATTACCAAAATTGCCTTGAATACCACATAGAAAACAAATGTCCAAATTGCATAAAATCAACCCCAAACAACAATAAAAAATTACTGATGATTAAAACACTACATCACGACTTCAAACCATTAATAAACATTTTACCAAACTCTATTAAAAATTTTTTTAGAGAAATATTCCTAACTCTAAGAAAAAATTTTTTATATAAAAACCAAAATACACCAAAAAAAACAGTTATTGAAAACAATGAAAATTACTTTCAAAAACGCAGAGAAATAAATATTGAAAGACTAAAAAAAATAGATCTATTAATTGCACAATCAAAAAGACTAGAAGAAATATACAAACACTTTGTCCCCAATTTATCAATAAAAACAGTAAATTCTCCCGCAGAACATATAGAGAAAATAAAACCAAAACACATAAACTGTAAAATTCCAGTAAAATTTGGAACTCTAAACGGTATGGCAAGCATCCAAAAAGGAGCTTACTTACTACTTGATACAATAAACATACTTCAAAAATTACAAGATAAATTCGAACTGCATATATTTGGGGCTATATTGCCTACCGCTTATGAGAAAATTAAAAATTACAAAAACATATTCTACCATGGCAAATACAAAATAGAAGAATTAAACAATATTCTTGAAAATATAAATGTTGGTATAATTCCATCAATATGGGAAGAAGCTTATGGATACGTAGGATTGGAGTTTTTATCTAAAGGAATACCCATTATAAGTAACAACAAAGGAGGAATAACAGAATATACAATTGAAAACCTAACAGGATGGGTAAACAAAAGCTCATCCGCCCAAGAATTAGCTCAAATAATGGAAAACATAATCAACAATCCTGAAATCGTAAACGAACTAAACCAAAAAATTATTAAAAACCGAGACAAAATTATAAAAACCATGGATCAACATCTTCAAGAAATTCATCAAGTCTACACAGAACTTATAAATAACAAAAAATAAAATATGTTTGATTATATCGTTGTAGGTGCAGGTTTCGCAGGATCCACAGTAGCAGAAAGAATAGCTAATAAACTGAAAAAACAAGTACTAATTATCGATAAAAGAAACCATATAGGAGGAAATTGTTTTGATTACCGAAACGAAACAGGTATAATAATCCATAAATACGGACCCCACCTATTTCATACAGACGATAAAAATGTCGTAGAATACCTCTCAAATTTCACAGATTGGCACATATACAAACACAAAGTATTAGCCTTAGTAGAAGGAAAAAAAATACATATCCCATTCAATTTTGAAAGCTTAGAAAAACTATTCCCTCACCACCTCTCAATAAAACTTCAAGAAAAACTATTACAATATTTCAAATACGGTTCAAGAATATCAGTATTGGACCTAAAAAAACATAACGATCCAGATATAAATTTCTTAGGCAATTTCCTATATGAAAAAATCTACCTAAATTACACGGCTAAACAATGGGGTAAAAAACCGGATGAAATAAGTGAAGAAGTAATATCAAGAGTTAAAGTAATAATAGGCAAAAATGAAGGATATTTCGATGATAAATACCAAATGGTACCCCTTAACGGATATTCCCAAATCTTCCAAAATATGCTTCAAAATAAATACATAAAAATATTACTTAACACAGACTTTAAAGAAATCATCAAAATAGATATAGAAAATACAAAAATATACTTCCTTAATCAAGAATTCAAAGGAAAATTAATATTTACGGGAATGATAGATGAACTCTTCGAATACCGTTTCGGTAAATTACCCTATCGAAGCCTCAAATTCCATTTCAAAACCTTAGATCAAGAATACTTCCAAGAAGTAGCAACCATCAATTATCCAAATAATTATGATTTCACAAGAATAACTGAATTCAAACACATTCATCCTCTACAAACACCAAAAACAACCATAGTTTTCGAATATCCAGAAGACTATGAAATTGGTAAAATACCGTACTATCCCGTATTTACCCAAGAAAGCACTAATATCTACCAAAAATATCTGTATTTATCACAAAAATTTAATAACTTAATATTAGTAGGAAGATTGGCAGAATTTAAATACTACGACATGGATGACATCGTAAAAAGAGCATTAGAAATATTTGAAGAAAAAATAAAATGAATAAAAACTCAATTTGCGCTATCATCACAACATTTAATAGAAAAAACAAATTAATTGAATGCATACAATCAATAATTAATCAAACATATAAACCTGATTGTTTACTGATCATCGATAATTTCTCAACTGATGGAACAGAAAAACTAATAAGTGAAATAGAAAATGAAATAAGAAAAAGCATAAAATTAATATACAAGAGATTATCTGAGAATACAGGGGGAGCAGGAGGATTCCACTACGGAATAAAAGAAGCATACGAACAAGGCTTCGAATTCTTCTGGGTAATGGACGATGATGGGAAACCCGACAAAAACTGCTTAGAAAAATTAATACAATACAAAGATAAAGCTGATATAATCGGACCCCTTGTATTAAATCCAGATAACGTAGAAGAATTAACATTCGGCATAGGAAAAAATTTCTCATTCCAAAACCTAAAAAGAATACTAAAACAACCTAAACAATCTTACAAAACAGTTAAAGAAATAAAACAAGATAATCCAGAAGGAATAGTATACAATTCAGCAAACCTATTTAATGGAATTTTAATATCAAGAAAAGTAGTAGAAAAAATCAGCTTGCCAATGAAAGAATTATTCATATGGGGAGATGAAACTGAATACCTATTCAGAGCACTAAAAAACAACATAAAAGTTATAACAGTTATTGACGCCCTCTTTTATCACCCAAAAAGAAAAGAAGAAGAAATAACTAAATTATTCGGCAAATATGTAATATTTGAAAAAGTAAGCAAACTACAAAAATACTGCTATTTCAGAAATATGGCTTACATAGGTAAAAAATATTCACTACCCTTTTTTATTAGGCATTTTTTTAAATACACCCTATTTTATATTTTTAATATAAGGTTTTCAGATTTTCTTTTTTTTCTTTCATCTACAATCGATGGATTCTTAGAAAGATGGGGTAAGGAAAAAAGATACTTAAAGAGTTAGACAGCTTCAATAAACTTTTTTTCTTTTCCCCACCGCCCTAAAATACCATCCAAAACTGCTTCTATATACAAACCTAAATACGTTGGTTTATAAAACAAGTAAAAAAATGTGTACTTTATTAAACTATTTATAAATGAAAACGGATTATAACGCAAGAAAACATAACTTTCATTCCTATGCAAACAATATCTTCGGATTAAACTTTGTGGGTCAGCAATTGTTAAAAATCCCAAAATTTTCCTCACATCTTCTTGACGCGTTAAAGGATGATAAACTACAGCATCCACAACAGTTAATATAGTAAATCCATTGAGAAAAGCTCTGGCTCGGTACTCAAATTCCTCAAGATAGAAAAAAAATTCACTCCTTGGAAACCCAATTTTCTCTACAAGTTTCCTTGATAACAACGTCCCATTCCAGGGAGTAGAGGCATCAAAAAAAACCCCACCCTTACTAACCTCCCTTAATTCACTTAAATAATAATACCTTTTCTTATCAACAGCAACAAACTTTCCAAAAACTCTTTTTATTTTTCGTACATAAAAAACCAGCCTATCAGGATCATCTATACTAACAACAACAGAATCCAGATAATCCCCCTTATCAACGTGCTTGATTAAATTTTCAAGACAAGTTGGAGAAGGGTATCCATCGTCATCGAGTGTCCAAAACCAATCAAAACCCATTTCAAAAAGCCTCCTCATTCCATAACCATATCCCCCTCCAACACCAGTATTATAAGGCATCCTAATATAGATAAAGTCGATAGAACCAACCTTTTTAGAAAACTCTAAAACATCTTCACTATTTTCATTAACAAAAGCATCAATATATCCTTTCTCACTTAACAACACAGGTGTCCCATCTGACGAAGCATTATCAACAACGCATAAACAATCAACAGGATAACTCTGCTTGAAAACATATTCAATACACCTAACCAATAAATCTTTTCTGTTGTAAGTATTTATAATCGCACCTATTTTCATTTTTTATCGTTTAATAAACTTTGTTTAATAAACTTTTTTTCTTTTCCCCAACGTCCTAAAATACCATCCAAAACGGCTTCCATATACAAACCCAAATACCTCGGCTTATAAAACAAATAAAAAAACGCGTACTTTATTAAATTTTTAACTAAAGCTCGCCTATTGTACTTAAGTAGCATATGAGTCTCATTCCTATGAATACAGTATCTCCTTAAATCTGTAGCATCATCTATTACGGGATATCTATTAAATAACCTTCTTATAACCTTTTTTTCGGGAGGATGATAGAAAACAGCATCAAGTATAACCAATAATTTAAAACCAGCTAAAATAGCTCTATACATATATTCAACTTCATCATACCATGTAAAAAATTCCTTAATAGGAAACCCTATACGAGAAACCAATTTTCTGGAAATTAAAGTTCCGTTGAATGGAATAGCTGCATCATAGAAAATGCCATTTTTACTTTCCCTTTTCAAATCTTCTAAAGTATCTATAATTCTATTTTCACTTCTTATATACCTTTTATTCCAAATAAAGAGTTCTCTACAAGAAAAAGCTAATCTTTTACTATCTTCGGTACTAACAACAACAGCATTCAAAAAATCACCTTTATCCTTATGTTTCATCAAATTTTCGAGACAGTTAGGAGAGGGAAAACCGTCATCATCCATCAGCCATATCCAATCACACCCTGCCTCGTATGACCTTTTTATTCCTTCGTAAAATCCACCCGCTCCCCCAGTATTCTCATTCATCCTAACATATCTTATTTCTAATTCCCTATCCTGGATTTTTATTTTTTTAACAACTTCAACTGGTTGATTATCAACAACTGGTATATCATCTATATAACCTTTTTCTTTTAGTAATTCCGGGCTACCATCGGTAGAAAAGTTATCTATAACATAAACAACATCAGGCAAATAAGTTTGATTAATAACTTTTTCTAAACAATTAATCAAAGAAAATTTACGATTATAAGTGACTATAACAGTTCCGACTTTATCATTCACAGATCTCATTAAACACGATAAAATTTTTCGTTCTTCCGTTTTCTAATTCCAAAAGGACAGCATTGAAAATATAAGGTTTTTCTCTTTCTGGTTCAAATTTATTCGATAAGCCTGTTTCAAATTTCTCCAATATTTTATTGATTTTAAAACCAATGATTGAATAATATGATCCACACATACCCACATCAGTTATAAAAAACGTTCCATTTGGTAAAATTTTAGCATCATTTGTTTGCACATGGGTATGTGTTCCTATAACAGCAGATACTTTACCATCCAAAAGATAAGCTATAAATGCTTTTTCAGCTGTAGTCTCCGCATGTAGATCAACGATAATATTCTCATACCTTTCGAAAAAACCTTCATTCAATAAGTTCTTTATTGAAACCAAGGGACTAACGGGAGTATCCATAAAAGTTTTGCCTTGCAAATTTAATACAGCCAAATTATATTCCTCATTGATGCATAACTTGCGACCAGGCACCCAAGGAAATAAATTATAAGGCACAACAATATTATCATATTCATTTATTAACTCCAATATTTCTCGATTATCCCATACATGATTACCAGTTGTTATTATATCCGCTCCACTATCAATCAATTCTGTATAGGTTTTTTTACTTACTCCAAATCCTCCAGCACTATTTTCTCCATTAACTATAACAACATCTACTTTGTAATTTTCTTTGATTTTAGGAATGAAAAATTGACAAGCTTTTCTACCTGATGTAGAAACAACATCCCCCACAAATAATACTTTCATAAGCCGTCTGATTCGAATTTCTTATATTTCAGCTTCAGAGGCTATAACACTTTCAAGACCGTATTTAAGATTAACAACATCTATAGAAGTTGGTTTCCTAATGTTGGTAATGGATATTTCCTTTATTTTTTTAAGTTCATCATTTATAGTTTGGATAATATTTTCCTTATCTTCAACACTAATGAGCATTCTAATAGTTTTAGGTTTGACTTCAGACGGTATAATCCCTTCAATTCCAGTTGTAAAAGCTGCAATGTTTGCATTCATTTTAGCCAATATTGTTGTAATTTGTGCAAGTATTCCAGGTTTATCTTCCAAAACCTTGGCCTCTATATACAATATCATAATTTCTCTCCTTATGAGGGTAAAGTTTTTATATACCGCCCTTTACCCAAGCGGTTTTCTTAATAACTACGAATGACATTGTCATATCCCATTCTTTTTAATTTATCGCTCTCTAATTGAACTTCTTCTTGAGTTTTGTATGGTCCTAATACAACCCTATATATAGTATTACCTCCTGTTATTATTTTTTCTATTTTCGGCTGCAATCCTATCGAAACTAACTGTTCTTTAATACTTTCAGCGTTTTCAAGTGATGTAAAAGAACCAACTTGAATATAATATGATTCATGGACATTTTCTTCTACAGTAGTTTGGTTTTCATTCTTCGAATCCTTATCCTCTACTTTTTTTTCTTTATTAATTTCCTCTGAATTAACCTCTGTTGAATTACTTTGCGTATCATATTGATCTTCTTTACTTTCAGTAGTGTTGTTTTGAGTAGTATTTTTTTCAGTAATGGTGTTTTTAGTTTGATTTATAGTAGTTTGATTTATAGTAGTTTGATTCACTTTTTCTGTTTTACTTTGCTTTTCTTTATCCACTTGAGGAACCAAAACAAATGGTTTTTGACTATCACTATTTGTGGTAAAAGTTTTCTCTTCAATAAGAGGAGCTATCAGAGGCTTTGAGTTGGTATCATTCGTTGTATTTATTTTTTCTTTATAAAAATATTTTCCTGCATAATATCCTAATACAGATGCTAAAACTATAGCAAGTATGATTAGTATATATCTCATTGTATTTGTTGCTTTCTTAGTTCTGCTGCTGCCATTTCCGGTGTCATTGGATTTATATATGTACCTGTTCCCCATTCAAACCCCGCAACCTTCGTCAACCTTGGAATTATCTCTATGTGCCAATGGAAATACTCTTTACTATTGGAATTTGGAGGAGCAGTATGAAGCATCATGTTATAAGGAGGATTATCAAGTAATAAGTATATTTTTGATAATACTGTTTTCATCGTTTCAGCCAAATCAACAACATGATTCTTATCTATATCCTCAAATCTGTGATAATGCTTTTTAGGTATAATCCATGTTTCAAAAGGAAAAGCAGAAGCGAAGGGACAGAAAGCAATAAATGAGTTATTCTCAAAGACTATTCTATCTTGATGCCCCCTTTCTTGAGTAACTATATCACAAAATATACATCTATCCCTTAAATCATAGTATTCTTTTGCATTGTCTATTTCATTCTTTATAACTGATGGTATTATTGGAGTTGCAATGATTTGAGAATGAGGATGAAAAAGGGAAGCACCAGCATCTTTACCATGATTCTTAAAAATTATAACATACTTTATTCTCTGATCTTTAGACAGTTCTATTATTCTATCTCTGTAAGCCCAGATAATCTCCATATAAAGCTCTTTGCTAATAGTCAAAGGAGTTGCAAAATGATCCTCACCTTCAACCAATACTTCATGATAACCCACACCATTCATAAAATCATATATTCCTATACCTTTCTTATCCAAATCACCTTCAGGTTTAAGAGCAGGAAATTTATTATTAATTACTCTTATCCACCATCCAGGTCCATTCGCTATTGTCCCAGGGTTTCTGTAAGCCAAAACCTCAGGAGGAGTCATGTATTCGTTACCTGGACAAAACGGACATTTTGAAACATCACCAGGTTGATCCTGAACTTTCTGCTTGAAATCATTAGGCCTTGATGCTCTTTCAGTTGCTATTATAACCCATCTCTTCAGTATCGGATCTTTTCTAAGTTCAGGCATAAACTATTCCCCTTTCCTCTTCAAAAACATCTTGTATATAATTATACTTATCAACCCATTTCCCTTTTTACAAATCAAATTGTTCTTCAAAAAAACTTACTAACCTATTGTTTTTTATAAATTTTTCTTGAAAATTTGACAAAGATCCAAAACTTTCAAAATCTTTATCATTTCTAATAGGTAATCTTTCAACAACTTCTCTTAAATCCGTTTTAAAGAATTTTTCAAATGTTTTGTCCCAATTAAAATCTTGAATATTATTCAATTTTATTCTTTGTAAAGCAAGCATAAATTCAATTGATAGGATAATAGAAGACAAATAAGCACATTTCAATAACTTCTTGGAATTGTTTTCACTGAAACTAACAAGATCTTCCTGATTTAAACTAACTGGAAAATTTTCCATACTAATCGGTAAACAGTTATTTTTTAGCTCTACTAACAAATGAGAAGCAAGGTAATGACTTATCATAAAACCACTATTCAATCCTTCATCCGCAATAATAAAATCAGGATTTAGTAAATGATTCATCCTTTGAAAAGACATATTAGCAACCTGAAAAATATGTATTTTTAAGTGATCAGATAAAGTAGATATTGTATTACCATGAAAATTACCAGCAGAAATAAATTCCTCATCTACTACTAAAGGATTATCTGTATTACTGTTTAACTCACTTTGAGCAAAATAACAAGACAAATCTAAAAGACCGTACATACTCTCCATTATCTGGGGATAACATCTGTATGAGTAAGGTGCTTGAAGCAAAGTATTCCGATCTTTAAAAAAACTATTCAAGTTTATGTAATTATTTATATCCTCAATCACTTGTCTAAAATACTTGCTAAATTTTGTTTTTTTTAGTTTTTCACTAAAATGAGAAAAATCTATATTTCCAGCAATTGAACTTACGACTATAACAAAATTAGAAAAATCAATTAGTTTCTCTATAAAAAATAGTCCGATTATAAAATTAGCCAATGAATATGAAGTTCCATTGATGAAAGCAATTGACTCTTTAGGTTTCGGATTATAATTTTCAATTATCTTTAAAAATATGTGCGAAAGGGGGATTAAATCTCCACTGGCACCAACAGAGGTATAAAAAGGAATTTCTGGTAATTCCTGATTTTCAACTAAATCTATGATTTTTTCTATCATTTCCCAACTAATCCCACTGTATCCTATAAGTAACTGTCTCAATCTAATCAATAGAGTAAGAAAAACAACAAAATCATTAATTTTCTTTCCATATCCTGCAGTATGCGAGTAAATTAGATTACACTGCAATTCCTGTAGTTTATTATCAGAAATTATTTTATTAAAAAGTTTTCCAAAGCCAGTATTTATCCCATAAACCGGTTTATCTATCCTTTCAACTTTTCGGCGTACAGAATTAATTTTTTCTTTTATATTATTGGGAACAAAAATTTTTACTCTTTCAAAACTACCCTTTTCAAAGTAATTAGAAATTATATTTAATATAGTTTCCAAATTTAGGTTGGCAACATCAATAAGGATAGATTTTCTACTATTTTGAAAGGCTTTTTTATCCATTTTTCCACGTCTTCCTTCTTTGTTTTTCCAGTTAAAGTGAGTATAAACTTAATTTTCATACTGTCAGCACAGAGAAAATCCACCAAACTATCTCCTATAAAATAACTATTCTCCACGTCCACCGAAAATCTTTCTATTGCTTTCTTAAGCATCCAATTTTTAGGTTTTCTACACCTGCAATTCTCCTCTTCTTTATGAGGACAAAAATATAAAGCACTAAGATTAAAACGATTTACTAAATACATAGATAAATCAACAAAAAATCTGTAATTCACAATTCCTTTGTTAATACCAGATTGATTAGTTATTACGATAAATTTGTAGTATTTTTTATGTTTTTCCCAAAAATCTACAAAACTTTCTAATACTTCGAATTCGTGTATATTTTTTACGTAATCATTTTCTAAGTATTTATTTATAACTCCGTCTCTATCTAAGAATACGCATCTATATATAGTTTCTACCACCACCAATAATTCCAACCAAAGTTATACCAACATGGGCTATAAAAGTATGAGTAATACATTGGATAATAAAAAGGATAACTATAAGGCATCAAACCACCCAAAGCTAATCCCGTTAATAAGCCCAATCCACCAACAGCCAAATATTTCCACAAATTACTTCCAGTTCCCTGAGTATAAGAAGCTTGATTTATATAAGTTGGATTATAAGTTGCAGAAGGACCATAAAATGGGTTTATTCCTTGTTGCATTTGATAAAACGGATTTTGGACAAAAGGATTCTCATTTCCAACAGGAGGAACTATTTTTGAATTATCAATACCTTGGTTAACAATTACAAAATCATTTGGATTTTTAACATCAGCATTATTAACATCTTGAGTTTGATTAGTTTGAAATTGGTTATTGGTTTGGACTTGATTTGTGTTTATTTGATTAGTTCCCAGCTTTTTTATTTCTGTCATAACATCACCCCCCAGGGTATTACAAATGGTATGTAAGGAACAAAAGGTATAGGGAAACACCAAAAATAAGGACTAAATAAAAACGGAAAATAAAAATTATAAAAATTATAATAATAAGGGAAAGAAAAATTCCCCTCAAACTTGTTATTGTATGTTACAGGCTCATTGTAATTATTATTTATTATATAAACATTATTTGCGTTTATCTCTATATTTTCTCCTTTTATTCCTATTTGTTCTACTTTAGGTTTATGAAAAGTAGGCGGAATTTGATTCTTGGGTTGATTTACTGGATTTATACTCATTTTTACTCCACCTACTTTTTATTTATTCTTTCTTATCTTTTTCTCCTTTATTAGTTATTTTTTCTTTATTTTTGCTTGTTTAATACCTACGACATTATCAAACATTTGAAAATCATTAACTTTAGCATCCATATTATTAGCTTTTACTCCAACTGTATTTTCATTAATAACCACTTTATCTCCTTTAACAAATACATTCTCACCAACAATACCTTTTTGATTAGAAGATATAACAACTGTTTGCCCTTTTACAGAGGCAACATTTTCTCCCTTAACACCAGTTTCATTTCCTGTTATGTTAATAACTCCATCACTTTTTAATCCGAGATTTTTAGAATCTACACCAGTGGTATTATTAGAAATCGTAGTAGATGTAGTACTTTTAAGACCTGCATTTGACGCCTTTATTCCAACTTTGTTAGAAGAAATATTCAATTCAGCAGTATTTGTTGATAAATTAACAGTATCAATACCCTTATCATTTAAAGTAATATCAAGCTTTCCACCTTCTATCTTTACAGTTTTACCTTTTATTCCAACATCATTATTTTTTATAAGGACGTTTCCAGCTTGTATGTTTATTTTTCCTCCAACTATCCCTGCCATAACTTTTAACACCTCCATTATGAATATATCACAATTTTTAAATGAATAAAAATCCCAAAAATTGAAAGCCAGTTTTGTTAAAATTTTGTAAAAAATATTTTTTGCAAAAATAAAAAAATGTTTAAAAAAACACGTTTAAAAAAGGAAAGAAAAATGTTTTGATTAAAAATATAAATAGTTATAAGAAAAAAGAGAAAGCAAAGGAGAAAAAATATGCATGATTTGAACTTAATAACTCAAAATGCAGAAAAATATAAATATTATTTACAAATAAGAAACGAAAATCCCAAAATAATTGATCAAATCCTTGAAATTAACCGCAAAAGGAAAGAATTAATTTCTACTATAAACAATTTAAGAAGTCAAAAAAATTCTATATCCGAAAAAATAGGAAGAAAACAATATTCAAATGAGCAAGAAAAACAGGAATTGATAAATGAATCAAACAAAATAGATCAAGAGATAAAAAATTTGGAGCCGGTTCTTAATGAAATAGAAGAAAACTTAAAAAATATCTTACTAAATGTCCCAAATATCGTTAGTCCTGATGTACCAGTAGGAAAGTCATCCGATGAAAATGTAGTAGTTTATGAAGAAGGAGAAAAACCAGCATTTGATTTCGAGCCTTTACCTCACTGGGAAATAGCCGAAAACATAAGTATTATCGATTTTGAAAGAGGGGTAAAACTTTCAGGTTCCCGATTTTACATAATGAAAGGTAAATTAGCTAAACTTCAAAGAGCTTTAATAAATTTTTTCCTTGATTTTCACATAGAAAAACATAACTACAAGGAACTTTATGTTCCGTTCATAGTAAAAAGACACTGTTTAGAAGGAGCAGGACAACTACCAAAATTTGAAGACAATCTTTACAAAGATAGTGAAGATGATATGTGGTTAGTCCCGACAGCAGAAGTTCCCCTTACTAACATATATAGAGACGAAATATTACCAGCAGATGTTCTACCCCTTTATTACGTTGCATATACACCATGTTTTAGAAAAGAAAAAATAGCAGCAGGTAGAGATGTAAGAGGAATAAAAAGAGGTCATCAATTTGATAAAGTAGAGCTATATAAATTCGTCCTACCTGAAAATAGCGATTATGAATTAGAAAAATTAGTCCAAGATGCATGTGATATTTTAAGAGCATTAGAATTAAATTATAGAGTCGTTAAACTATGTAGTGGGGATTTGGGATTTGCTGCTGCAAAAACATACGACATAGAAGTATGGGCAGCAGGATGCAAAGAATGGTTAGAAGTAAGTTCTTGTAGCAATGTGCTCGATTTCCAAGCAAGAAGAGCAAATATAAGATTCAAAAGGACACCTACATCAAAACCTGAATTCATACATACTCTCAACGGCTCAGGATTGGCACTACCACGAGTAGTAATAGCAATATTAGAAAATTATCAACAAAAAGACGGAACAATAAAAATCCCCAAAGTCCTTCAACCATATACAAAATTTGATAAAATAGAAATGCATTGGAAATACTAATAATGAATATAGAAGTTTTATATTTAGAAAAACCACAATCGGTTATAGATATTGAAAAAATTGAAAAAGAAGTTATAGATTTCGAAAAGTTTTTTGAATACTGTTTTGGATATAGATTAAAATCAATTCAAAGAAATTATGCAAAGAGATTTTTTGCAAACTTTTCATTTTCCGTAGTAGCACCAACAGGAACAGGTAAAACAATACTTGGTTTATTTCTCGCTTTCTATAACTCCTTTGTAAAACAAAATAAAAGCCTGCTTATTTTTCCAACCCAATTATTAGTTAAACAATCATACGACATCTTTAACAAATACTTACCAAGAATAGAAGAATATATTAAAAGAAAAATCGAGGAAGAAGAGTATTTGTTTTTTCTTAGTTTCGAAAATAAAAATAAAAAAGAAGAAAAAATAAGCAGAATAAGTAATTGTAAATTACTTTCCATAACGAACCAATTTTTGTCAAGAAGGTTTGATTTAATAGAAAATAAATATGATTACATTTTCGTAGATGATTTAGATAGTATTTCAAAGGGATCAAAAAATACTATAAGAATCCTTAAATTGTTAGGTTTTAACCAAAAAATCATCGATTTAGCGAAACAATCCTCCTTCGAAGTATCACCAGAATTAGCAAGTGAAATAGAGCAAGTGAAAGATAAAATAGGAGTTTTAGTCATATCTTCTGCAACACTGAGAAAAGGAATAAACAGCATATTATTCAGGAAATTACTAAATTTTGACATAGGTAGCTCAATAAATTTCGTAAGAAATATAGACGATGTTTTTATCGGCAAAAAAGATATTGAAAAATTAAAGAGTATTTTAGAACAGATGGGCCCAGGAGCTATAATATTCACAACATCTCAAGAAGAAGCACAGATGTTAGAAAAAATTATACCAAACAGTAAGTTCATTACTTCCAAAAACATAAAAAAAATAGATGACTTAATCGATATATACGAAGAATTTATTGATGAAGACATTTTTACAGAAAATGAAAACGAAAATAACGAAGAACAATCAAATAATGAAGATACCGAAACAGAAGAATTTATTGAATCTATCAATGAGAACATAAACTATCTTATAGGTATTGCATCTCCTTATAGTATTTTAGTGAGAGGATTAGACTTACCATATAAAATAAGGTACGTAGTATTTTGGGGAATACCAAAAAGGAAAATCGACTTAAAAAATTTAGACAACTATAGAAATCTATACCCTATTCAAAAATTACTATCAAACATTTTTTTCAAAAGAAAAATGGTTTCATTGGAAAGAATAAAAGAATTCATCAATAACATAGAACAACCCAAAATTATTTCTTCCTTTGTTATCAAAGATAACTTTTTGTATTCAATAGATATAAAAACATACTTACAAGCATCAGGAAGATGTTCACGCATAACCCCAAATGGTATAACAAAAGGTGTTAGTTTTATTTTTGATGATGAAATATTTCTCGAGCCATTCTCTAAAAACGCTTACTTCAACAATTTTGAAGTAAAACAAGAAATAGATATACAAAAAACAAAAGAAGAAATAGATGCAACGAGGAAAAAAGACATTTCAAACAATGGTTTTGAATTAGATTTTAAAACCTATTTAATGATAGTAGAAAGCCCTACGAAAGCAAAGCAAATTGCACAAATGTTTGGGACTCCTGGGATAACAAAAATAGGAAATGTCCAAGCTTTTGAAGTTCTAAGCCCCATTGGAGTATTAATTATTATTCCCTCTTTAGGACATGTCACAGAACTTGCTGTAGATAAAGATATTAATATAGAAGGGAACAACATATACAACGTTATTATAAATAAAAACGGAGAAATAAAAGAAGTAAAAACTTTATACTGCTCGATAAAAAAATGTAAAAATTGCAATAAAACCTTTGCATCTATATCTTCAAAATGTATATATTGTTCATCGTCGGAAATAGTAAGTAGTTTAAACAACGTTATAAGCTTAAAAACTCTAAGTTATTTTGTTGATGGAGTCTTGGTTGCCACAGATCCTGATAGTGAAGGAGAAAAAATATCTTTCGACCTTATAAATCTAATTAATCCACAAAATCATAGCAGAATAGTTTTTAATGAAATAACAAAAAAAGCAATTATAAAAGCTTTAAGTAATCCTATAAAAATAAGGAGAGAGTTAGTTAATGCTCAACTCATAAGAAGGATAGAAGACAGATGGATAGGGTTCGCACTAAGTAAAATTCTACAAGAAGAGATGGAAGATTATAATATTTCTGCAGGTAGGGTCCAAAGCCCAGTCCTACACTGGATCACTGAAAAATACAAAGAATATAACGATAAGAAAAAATTTGCTATAGTAGAAGATTTTAACATACAGTTCATTAATTCAGAAATCAAAGGAGTAGCAGAATTAGAAATAAAAATTATAGATGAATACTGGCAAAAAATCAATATACTTCCTTTTAATACTTCAGACATACTAATATTTGCTAATAATGTCCTAAAACTTAACTCCCAAGAGACTATGAAAATTTTACAAAAATTATTTGAAAATGGACTTATAACTTACCACAGAACGGATAGCTACTACATATCTGATCAAGGAATAAACATAGCTAAAGAAATATATAATAAAAAAGGATTTTCTTTCAATTATAGGACATTTGGAGAACCACATGCACATGAAGCAATAAGAATAACAAAACCATTAGAACCAGAAGACATAAAGATATTCTACCAAGATAAACTTTCTCCTCAAGATTTCAGAGTATATGAAATGATATTCAGGAGATTTTTAGCTTGCTTTTCCGGAGAAAATAAAGTAAAAATAGCAAAATACAAATTTATATTAAGACAAGAAGAAAAGATAAGTGAATTAGAACAAGAAAGAATTGTAGAAGTAGATGGCTTAGGATTTGAAATATTTCCATATCTTTCCTATAAAGGACAAAAATTAGAAGAAGGAAAACATAAAGTAAAGGTAAGGAATATAAAAAAACCAACAACCATGCTTTACTCACAAGCAGATATAATTAAAATGATGAAAGAAAAAGAAATAGGAAGGCCATCAACCTACGCTTTTACAATACAAAAACTACTATCCAGAGCATATGTAATCGAAAAATTTAACAGATTAATCCCAACCAAAAAAGGAATTAAAGTAGATCAAATACTAACAGAAAAATATTACTCTTTTGTTAATGAACAAAGAACAAAGGAATTATTAAAAAAGATAGACGAAGTAGAACAAAATATTAAAGAACCCATTAATGTAATAAAGGAATTGTTAGAAGAAACCCAACTATTCATACATACCCCATAATCACACAAAACATAAAAATACTTTTTTGTTAAACGCTAAGTAAAAAGGAAAGAATAATTGATTGTCAAAGAATTTTATTGATGAATATTATATCAATTGAAGGAGCAGATGGAAGTGGAAAGTCAACAATATCATCCATTTTATATAACAAACTTAAAAGTTCAGGAAAAAATGTGGAAAAATATCACGAACCCTTATTTTTTACCGAAGAAATCTATAATACAGACATAAGTAATTCGAAATATCTTTTCCTCCTTTTTCTAACATCTCGAAAAAAACTAATTCAAAACATAAAGTCCGAAAAAAATAAAATTTTAATTTTTGATAGATATATTGATAGCACAGTTGTATATCAAGTCCTATTTGAAAAAGTTATAGATTTTAATACATTTATTCATTTACATAAGGAAATAATCTTTGAAGGTAAAGATCTTTTTCCAGATATAACTTTCATTTTAGAAGCAAATATCGATGATCTAAAAAAAAGAATAATACAAAAAAATAGATCAAAACTTTTTGATAAATCAAATATTGAATACATACAAGACTTGTATAGGAAATTACCATACTTATTTTCTAACCGTATTTTTTACTTTTTTAACACATCAGAAAATAGTCCAGAGTATGTAGCAAACCAAATATTAAAAATTATAAACCGAAAAATATTAATCGGAGGTAAGAATGGTATATAAAAACATAAAAAAATTATTTCACTCAAAAATTTTAAAAATATTACTAACAATTCTTTTTTATTTTTCCTTAGTATCATTTACAGACAATTATGGTAATGTGATAGAGATAATTCCGCAAGCTTCAAAAAACCAGGTTAATTTAGGGGAAACCTTTTACTTAACGATTAATATAAACTTTAAAAGTCCTTCCAAAACTGCTTGGTATGTAGAAGATAACTTTAAATTAATGAAGATTGAGGAATTTCTTAATAATTTCACAGTTATATCTCGTTCAGTTGAAAGAAAACTAACCCAAACTAACGATTACGATATAATGGATTTAACCTATACTTATGTTTTACAAGCAAGACAAGTTGGAGACTTCACATTAAAAGATATAGGTTTGCTTTACACGATAAACTCTAACAATCAAAAAATTAGTAAATTTGCTCCAATGGACAATAGTAAATCTATAACAATAAGGGTTCTTTCTTCAACTCTTCCTCCACAGCCGCAACCGCAACCTCAGCCTCAGCCTCAACCTCAACCACAACCTCAACCACAGCCGCAGCCGCAACCACAACCACAACCTCAACCACAACCCCAACCTCAGCCACAACCCCAGCCTCAGCCATATCCTCAACCTCAGCCATATCCTCAACCTCAGCCATATCCTCAACCACAACCATATACAACAACACCACAAACAACCTCTCCAACTATAAATCCACCAACAACAGATCAACCAGAAAATAATATCATAAATATC
>Ga0209289_100472_pt1 | contig 21010 bp, 22 predicted proteins | sample GXS110809BmetaG_FD_184121 | JGI IMG/M metagenome (GOLD analysis project Ga0209289, IMG submission 184121) | Hot spring microbial communities from Gongxiaoshe hot spring, China to study Microbial Dark Matter (Phase II) - GXS 110809B (SPAdes)... ...
CGTCGGCATCCCTTGGAGTTCGCCCCGTGCGTTCCCCTCGTGTCGGCTTCACGCTGATTGAGTTGCTCGTGGTGATTGCGATTATCGCCATTCTGGCAGCCATTCTGTTCCCCGTGTTCAGTCAAGCGCGAGAGAAAGCAAGGCAAACAAGTTGCCTAAGTAACCTTCGGCAAATGGGACCTGCCTTCCAGATGTATGCCCAAGACTATGACGAAGCGTTGCCGATGGGCAGTTATCCTGGACCGCGCAATTGGGAAGTCAACCCTGATGTTCCCGACCAAAATTTGGGTTGGAACGATTGCTTCCAGCCCAATGGTTGGGCAGGGTTACCCGTCGGTGGCGGTCCGCCTCTGTCTAATTGTCGCTACGGGATGCAGTTTTACCGCATCTTGATGCATGTGCAACTTTTTCCTTACACGCGGAATGTTCAACTGTGGTATTGCCCTTCTGACCCATTTTCGTCGGCAGGCAATCCAACCCACATCCAGACGGGACGCCAATCTTACCATTGGTTTCCCAACTGGGTTTACAATACTTGGTGCCCTGGCAGCAGCGCTGGCTTTCCTGGACCGTTCCCGTGCGTGCGTTACCCTGATGGCTTCCGCAACCTTTGGGATGACCCGCCCAGCGCCAAAGTTCGGCAATATGCGGCGGAACGCATCCTGCTGACCGAGCGTGGCGTCTTCGGTTGGGATGGACCCGATTCTCCCTTCTCTGATCGGCGAAACTTCGCCAATCACACTCAAGGCTATAATGCCCTGTTCATTGACGGACACGCCAAACTCATCAACTTCATGCGCAAGTGGACGACGACGCCTGCAACGGGTTGGCCGCCTGAAGCAGCGCCTCAATAGCGGTGGCGTCCATACGCCTGAAGGAGGGATGAACCATGCAACGGGAAGTGCCAACGACAGTGGCGATCGTTGTTATCTTGCTCGTTTTGTTGGTCGTCGGGATTTTGTTCGTGCGGGCATGGACAGGGCGACGGCAGTTGGGGCAAGAAGCCCTTCAGCCTCCCCCTGAGGTAACGCGAGAATTTCAGCAAAGGATGGGGCAAGGGGCACAAAAGGTGCAACCTGGCGGTGCACCACCGGGAGGTTACATTCCCCCGCCCAGCGGGCGTTAATCGCCGCCAGTTGGGACATGTAAAAGACGCCTCACCAATACGCCTTGTTGACATTCTCACGGATAGGGGATGTGCAAGGAATGAGGTGGCGTAAGGTGATAAGGGCAAGCCTCGTCGCCCTTGCTGTGTGGGTGGCTGGCGAGGGGGCACTGCTGATGGCGGAGCAGATCAGCGTGGACAACGGGCAAGTGAAAGTCACGGCTAATCGCATCGGAAAAGGGTATGGGCGTTTGGATTTTTTTGCCCGCGTCCGTCAAAAGTGGTCTCCCCTCGCGACCTGGCAACCGATGGTTTGCATCGTTTATGACGGGCAGCAAGGAGAGGTGAACTGGCAGCCTGTTTTGGCTCATGGGCGGGTGAAGGGCACGACGATGGACTTTTCCGACCAACTTGCAGACCCTGATGGTGGCAGATGGCAAGTGCGGTTGACCATTTCCCTTGACCGCAATGAACCTGTAGCGAAAATCCGCTGCGAGTGGCGATGCAGTAGCGACCGAAGGGTGAAAGCCCTCTGGGGACCGAACTTATTCGTCGGTGAAAGCGATGCGAAACTTGGGGCTTATTGCCCGGCGTTGAATTCCTTTACGATGGCGAACCTTCTTCCAACCCACGAGATTTCGCCCCACCACTTCACGACCGAAGAACTCCCAACCCGAGAAAGTTGACCATCCCTTTGATGGCTGTCACCATCGGCGGCGAAGTTATCAGTGCGCCAAAAGAAACCGACAAATTCTTCTGCCCAGATTCGCTTTTTGACCTGCCGAAATTGTCTCGCAAACCTTCGCCAGTGCCGCCCATCACGGTTGCCCTTTTGTGGAATCCATTGCAGCGTTGGGATGGCGAACGCGTTTTGCCTTCGCTTCGCTTTGAGAGCCCAAGCGCCGATGGTAAGGGTCATCGGCTCGGTTTGTTCCTTCCTTCGTGTCCTGACTTTGTTCCCGAAAATGCCGAAAAGGCTTCCAAGCCTTACCTGATGCGCGCTGGTCAAACTTTGAGCCTTGAGGCTCAAATTGCCGTTGAGCAAGGGCACATCTTGACTGCGGTTCAAAGATGGCTGAAAGAAGTTGGCGGTTTGCCAAAACCCAACCCTGCACCGAGGGACTTTGAGGCTCAATTAGCCCTTGACCGATTTGGCTTTTTGCACACCGTTTGGGACGAGCAGACGAAAAAGTGGCGTCACTGTGTCGGTTGGGCGCCGCACCACACACCCGGCTTTGCCACCTTGCTTTGGTTCAACGGGCACATCACGAAGGACGCTGAAGGCAAAAAGCAAGCCCTTGAACGGGTTCACCTTGTGGCTCAAAACATACTCCGTGACGGCGGCGCTGCTTTGTTCACTTCAACAGCAAATTGCCACATCATGCGTTGGGAAATCCCGTTCCATTACGGCTACTTGCCTGAGGCATTGGCATCCCTTGAAGGTTACATCCGCAACTTGATTGCCAGCCAGAAACCTGATGGCAGTTGGAGATTTGAGCCTGCCAACGAAAAGCAAGCAACGCTCGGACGAAAAGGCGATGCTGTTTTGGGCACATGCGCCTACAACGCAGCGATGCTTTTGCGCTATGCTCGCATCACAGGTGATGCAGAGGCGTTGAAGGCAGGAGAGAAAGCCTTGAGGTTGATGGAGCGATTTCGTGTCCCTCGTGGCGGTCAAACTTGGGAGTGTCCGATGTATGAGCCTGACATTTTGCCTGCAGGTTGGGCAGTTGCAGCCTACCTTGAAGCCTTTTGGGCGACAGGGAACCCTCGTTGGCTGCACGATGCAGTTTACTGGGCGGAAACGGGCGTCCCGTTCGTTTACCTTTGGCAGTTGCCTGACCGACCGATGATGCTGGGAGCGACCATTCCTGTTTTCGGTAGCACTTTTTACAAGCATTCGTGGCTTGGCATGCCCGTTCAATGGTGCGGGCTCGTTTACGCTTATCACATTCAACGGCTTGCAAAGGCGCTTGAACGGCATCGTCCAAAAGCAAACGGTTCTCCGTTGCCGTTGAGTTTGAACTGGACGCCGCAAGATTGGCGTCGGTTGGCGGAACTCATCACCGTCAGCGCACAGTATCAGCAATTTGACGAGGGTGAGTTGAAGGGCACATATCCCGACAGCATCACTGACTTCATTCGCCGCAATCCCGCTTACATCAACCCTGAAGACATCGCCGTCAATGTGCTGGCGCTTCACGGTTTTGACCCTGACATCAAGACGATGCGGGTTAGGTTAGGGAAGCAGGGCTTGGTCGTCAGTTCTGGAGCGGAAATTGAGGCTGCCGATGCCAAGGGCGCAACTTTGTCGTTGACCCTTCGTTATTTTGCCAACGAACTCAGCCACACCATGATTGCGAACGCCGCCGAGCCAAAATCCATTACTTGCGACGGTCGTCCTTTGCCTCGTGCTCAAACTCCTCTTCAGCGTCAGATAGGTTGGTGGTGGGACGCCGAAAACCGACGCCTTTACATCAGCGCTCAGCACGAACGAGAGAAAATTCGCCTCACTGTTGCGTGGTGACACCTTTGCGATGACAGCCTTGCGCGTTGAAGTGGGCGCAAAGGTGCCGATGTATCGGATGCGCGCATGGTTGCTGGGATTATTAGCCGCCGTTTCCATTGCCCTCTTCACGCCTTACAGCGACTTGGTCATGCAAGGGACTTGGGTTGGGTTGACTTCCTTTCCCATCAGCGCTTTCTTCGTTTTGTGTTCGCTTATCGGCGTTAACGCATTGCTCTCTCGTTTGGGCAAAAATTTTTCTCCCGCCGAAGTGTTGCTCGTTTACGCGATGGCGCTGGTGGCTGCGGGCATCCCGTCTTTCGGTTGGACGGGATTGCTCATCCCTTACCTCGCAGGACCGTTCTACTTTGCGACGCCTGAAAACAATTGGGCTCAAATCTTGCACCCGCATTTGCCTCAATTTTTGTTCCCGCAGCAAAAGGAGACGGTCGTTTGGCTTTACGAAGGGTTGCCGAAAGGCGTGCCAATTCCTTGGCAAGATTGGCTGCTTCCGCTGTGCATGTGGACGCTGTTGGGCTTTCTCGTTTACGCTGTGTTTTTCTGCCTGAGCGCTTTGGTGCGCAAACCTTGGGTGGAGCAAGAGCGGCTTGTCTTTCCGCTGATGCAGTTACCGCTTCAGATGACAGGCATTGCGAAGTTGGAGCGACCATTTTTTCGCAATGCTGGAATGTGGTTGGGATTTGCCATCGCTTTCGGTGTCCACGCCATCAACGGGCTACGCTACTACCTCCCTTGGCTGCCATCACTTAATGTCCACCTGATTTCGCTGGATGCTTACTTTGTTGACCGCCCCTTCCGAGCCATCACGCCTTTCTGGGTTCGCATCCTTTTCAGCATCATCGGCTTGGCTTACCTTTTGCCGCTGGAACTTTCCTTCAGCCTCTGGTTTTGCTACTTCGCTTTTCTCGCCCAGCAAGTTGTTGCCGATTGGTGGGGGATGCCATTGAAAAATGTGCAGGCTTATCCCGTCAAAGAGTTCGTGGCGCATCAAATGTTCGGTGGCATCCTCGTTTACGCCCTTTACAGTTTCTGGGCGGCAAAGGAACATTGGCGAATGGTCTTGAAGCAAGCGCTGAAGCACGACGGGACAACCGATGGTGACGAAGCCATCCCTTATGGACTTGCTTTTTGGTGCGCTTTGATCGGGTTTGCTCTCATCGTTTTGTGGGGCTGGAAAGCGGGAGCGGGTTTGGTTTGGACAGCAGTGCTTTTCGCCCTTACTTTCTGACCCATCTCGTCGCCGTGCGGCTGGTTTGCGAAGGTGGGATGCTTTATGTGCAGCATCCCTTCCGACCCATCAACTTTTTGCTGACACTCTTCGGCAGCGACGGAATTGGCAAACGACATTTGCCGATACTCGTCCTCTTTGACCACCTGCTCATGCTGGATAACCGAAGCCCATTGATGCCGTGCATCGTTCAAGGGTTGCGGGTCGCCGATGCAGCGCAGATGCATCGTCAGTTGACGATGAAGGCGATGGCAGTCAGCGTCGTCGTGGCGATGTTGCTTTCTTACTTCGCTTACTTGCGGCTGATGTATCGGCACGGCGGCAACAATTTGCATTTTTGGTTCACGACCTACTACACCCGCAACCTTTACTGCACATGGACAGCGCATTTGCTGACGGCAGGCGAACCTGCTGACCCGAAGGCGTTGGTCACGATGGCAGTTGGGGCGGTGACGATGTTGGGTCTTTTGCTCATGCATCGCAACTTTTTGTGGTTTCCCATCGCGCCCATCGGCTACTTGATGGGAGCGTCATGGCCGATGGTCAACTTTTGGTTTTCAGTCTTGATGGCTTGGGCTGTTAAAGCGTTGGTGCTGCGATATGGTGGCGGCAGGCTTTATCGGCGATGGTTGCCTTTCTTTGCGGGATTGATTTTCGGCGAATTTTTCAGCGCCGGCTTTTGGGTCGTCGTGGACTTTTTCACGGGCGTTCGGGGGCATGTGATTTTCTCCTTTTGAGCCTTGCCTACCTTCTGCTTCCTCGCTATCCTTTCTGCGGTCTCCTTTGAACGCTTGGAGGTGGCACCAATGGGACGGACTTATCCCAGCCACGAAATTGCCCAACTGGCGAAAGGTGACGGGGAGGTCATCTGGGCAGATGGGTGTTTGGCGATTTTGAAGGCGTTGCTGGAAAGCGGGGTGGCGTATGTCGGTGGCTATCCCGGCGCACCCGTCTCCAACTTGACGGATGCTTTCCTTGATGCCGAAGAGCGAATTTTGAAGCCGATGGGCGTTTTCGTCGCCAACAATGTCAACGAATCGGCGGCGGCGGCAATGTTGCGGTTCTCTGTCAACGCACCCGTGCGCGGTGCAGTGGCGTGGAAAGTCGTCGGCACCAATGTCGCTGCCGATGCGTTGGCTCATGTTTGCTCGTCGGGCGTTCAAGGCGGTGCTGTCATCTTTGTCGGCGAAGATTACGGCGCCAACAGCACCCTCGTGGCTCAAAAAACTTTGCCCTACGGCTACAACTTCGGCGCTCCTGTCCTTGACCCCAAAGCCGACTTGAACCATGTCGCTCACCTAACGAGATTGGCTTTTGACCTCTCCGAAACTTGTCGCATGCCCGTTTTCTTCCTCGTGCGAACCCGTGTCGGAAACATGAAAGGCTGGCTGCGAGTGAAGGACAATCAACCGCCAAAGTTCAGTTTGCACTGCCCCTTGACAGAGTTGCAACACTCTCCTGACCGCTTCCCAATCCCGCCTTTCACCCAACAACAGGAGCGCGAGAAATGGCACGAACGCATCCCACTCGCCAAAAGTTTCATCCGTCAAAACGGCATCAACGAACTTTACGACAACGGCGGTCGCAAGGGCGTCATCGTTCATGGTTTGTTGTTCAATGTCGCCTTGCGAGCATTGATGAGGCTCGGTGAAGTTCAAGTTCGCCAACCTGAGTTGGTAGCAACTCATGCTCAAATTGGGACGACAAATCCAACCTCACTTCCCCCGCTCCAGTCCCAAGTCCCCAGTCCCCAATCCCTAACCTTCGGCGTCCCACTCCTTTCGCTCCACGCCCTCTTCCCGCTTGTGGAAGAGGAACTAGCGGAGTTTTTGGAAGGCAAGGATGAAGTGCTCGTCGTTGAAGAAGGCGAACCCGCTTTGTTGGAGCGGGAAATTCGCTCTATCGCCCAGCAAATTGGTTGGACAGGTCGGATTGTCCGAGGCGAATTTTTGCCGACGACGGGCGAATTGACGACCGACATCGTTACCGAAGGCTTGACAAAGTTTTTGCGCAACTCAAGCGCATCTGTTTTCGTCCCGCGTCCCTCGTCCCGCGTCCCGTCTGATGACCTTTTGCCCGTCGTCCCTCGCTTCCCCAACTTTTGCACGGGTTGCCCTGAGCGCCCCGCCGTCTTGACGGCGCTGAAAATTTTCCGCGACCTTCACCCTGAAGCGAAATTTGAAATCGTGCTGGACATCGGTTGCTACATCATGGGCATTTACTACCTGCGCGATTTGGTTTCGCCCGTGACGGGCATGGGCACATGTCTGGCATCCAGTTTGGCAAGTTCCTTTTTGTCGCAGGAGCGGACGATTTACATCGTCGGAGACGGAACTTTTTGGGCGCAAGCGTTGACGACCAGCATCAGCAATGCCCTTTACCACAAGCAGGATTGCGTCGTGCTGATTTTGGAGAACTTCTGGACGGCAATGACGGGACACCAACCCAACCCCAGCACAAAAGTCGGCGAACGGGCGGGCAACTTGGACATTGAAGCGACGCTGAAAGGCATGGGAGCAAAATGGGTGAAAGTTGTCAACCCTTACGAAGTCGGCGAAGTCGTGAAGTTGCTGGAAGAGGCGTGGCAACTTTCCGAACTCGGTCCGCGTTTTTTGATTGCGCGGGGCGAGTGCATGTTGGAACGAAGCCGAAGGGAGCGCAAGGAGCGAGAGCGTCAAGTGCAAGCAGGTCGGCGCGTCGCTGAGGCGCATTTCGGCGTTGACCCATTGGTCTGCGTCGGTGACCATAGTTGTCTGCACTACAACAACTGCCCATCGCTGACAGTTCGTCCGTCACCCAACCCACTCAAGCGGGATTTGATTGTCCAAGCGGAACAAACTTGCGTGGCGTGTGGGCTATGTGGCTCAGTTGCCCACGCTGCAAAATTGTGCCCGTCTTTCTACCGCATAGAATGGGTGCACAACCCGTCATGGTGGGAGCGGTTGCAGTTTAAACTTCGCCGATGGCTGCTGGGCGTGTGAAATTTTTTCAGCGAGGTGACATGAAATGCCGAAGACGGCGACGAAAGAGAAAAAGGCGAAGCGAGTGAAGAGGGCAGCAAAGACAAAGTTGGCGACGATGGCTGTCACGCTCCCACAGCCGCCGACCGCCGAAGCCATTTACGAGCAAATTGTCAAGCCCCTTCCAGTGCCTGAACGCTTCAAACTCGCCCAACTGATTTTGACCGACATCCCCTCCCGCGCCGTCGTGGACTACAGCGAAGAGTGGACGGAAGAGGACATTCGGGAGTTTATGGAGTGGTCGTGGCGTTACATCCTTGAGCGCGTTGAGCGTGAGGAGAAGGAGGGATAGGCGATGTTTCAGCCGGGTGATGTCGTGTTAGCGGAGTTTGTCGGGGCAAAAGAGACGAAGGTGCGCCCGTTGGTCGTTATCTCCACTCAACTGTTTCACCAGCATCACCCTGATCTAATCGTTGGGCTACTGACGACACAATTGAGGACTGCCAATACTCCGGCCGACTACATCTTGAAAGATTGGCAAGCAGCAGGGTTGCATCAACCCAGCGCTTTTCGTGCCTACCTCGGCATGGTTCCTGCTAACCGTGTTATCCGCATCGGTCGCCTTTCTGACCGTGATTGGAAGGCAGTGCAGGAGTGCTTAAGGCGTGCCATTGCTTTCCGTTAACAGCATCAAGAAAGGAGGCGCAGAGGATGGACTGGCGGACGGTGCAAGACTACTTGATGCAACTTTCGCAGCACGATGACCCTGTTTTGGCGGAGATGGAAGAGGTTGCTCGCCAAACTCATTTCCCCATCATTGACCGAGCCGCTGGCAAATGTTGCTATTTGCTCTGTCGGCTGGCGAAGGTGCGGACGGTCTTTGAGATGGGCAGCGGTTACGGCTACTCAACGGCTTGGTTTGCAATGGCGGTGCGCGATAACGGAGGCGGTGTCGTTCACCATGTCGTCTGGGACGAAGAACTTTCTCGCAAGGCGCAGGACTACTTGAGGCGGATGAACTTGAGTGAGTTTGTGCGCTTCACCGTTGGCGAAGCCATAGAAACTCTTCGCAACACAACGGGGCTTTTTGGTTGCATTTTCGTGGACATTGAGAAGCAGGACTATCCTCAAGCAGTCGCTGTCGCCAAAGAGCGTTTGGCGCTCGGCGGTTTGCTCATCTTGGACAACATGCTCCTTCACGGACGCATCTTTGACCCCGACGACCACAACCCCGCCACCGAGGGCATCCGCAAAGCCACCGAGATGATTTTCAACGACCCCCAATTTGTCGCCACTTTGTTGCCTATCCGCGATGGACTGGTCGTGGCAATGAAGGTGCAATGAAAACACCCCAGCGACCGAAAGATATGGCGGAAGACAGATTGGGAATTGCACCGAACTCCCATCGCCTCCGTAGTCGTTTATAGTTTGTGCGGCGGTTGTCAACGAAGGAGGGGGCGTTTGGAAACTAAGCCCGACAAACCTCTTGGTGAGAACATCCTTGCCCACCATTGAAAGGCTGGGTGACTTTCACGAAGTCGGCGAAAGCCGACGAAAGAGCCCATTTCAATGGGCTTTGTAACCGTAGCCCGCCAATTTATTGGCGGGCGAGCGAGGACGGTGAGCGACGGCATGGAAGGCAAAAATTTTCGTCGGCGAAAGGCAAGCCTGTGCCTTACGGCTGACTGGGCACAACTTTCCGAACATCCTCACGCAGGAGGCGACTTGTTATGCTGATTAGCGAACTGGCGAAAGTGACAGGCGTCTCACCCAAGACCATCCGCTACTACGAATCCCTCGGCTTGCTCAAGCCCACCCGCCGCACGAGAGGCAACTATCGGGTCTACGACGAATCGGCTGTCCCGATGTTGCAATTCATTCGCCACGCCAAGCGCCTCGGTTTCTCGCTAAAGGACATTCGGCAGGTTTTGCGAGTTTGGCGGCGCAACGGCGTCACCTGCGACCTTGTCCGACAAATTGCCCAGCAGAAGTTGGAACGGGTGGACGCTCTCTTGCGAGAACTGATGGCGCTGCGGGAGCGGTTGCAGCGGTTGATAGAGGCGCTGACTGACCCACACAACTGCGGACCTAAGCACCCGTGCATTTGCCGTTATGTCATGGAAGTGCCTCCGTTGGACAATCGCCTCACTTACTTGCTGGCGAACTGGATGCCCACGCCCCATCGTCGCCGTCGCCGTCAAAGGCGAAAGCGCAAGGAAAGTTGGACATGGTGGGACGAAGAGGATGAAGCCAATACCCCTTAACGCTCCTTACCTTCCAGCCGACGGGAAGGTGGAAAATGAAAGGCGGCAAAAGCCGGTGGCAAAAACGGAGGCGATAACGATGGCAGGTTGTTGTGCTGTTCCTGAAAAGCCGCAGAGTGCCGATTGGCGCTGCCCAGAGTGTGGGCGAAAGGGGAAACCCGTTCCCCGCATCACGCTGGAAAAGTTGTTGACACTCAAGGCACAACGGCGCTTAACGCCCGCTGCCCACTTGTTCTGCGAGACACCCGACTGCCCCGTCGTTTACTTTGCGCCCGATGACGGAAGCGTCTTTCATAAGCCCGACTTGACGGTGCGGGTGGGCATTAAGGAGACAGAACCGCCCATCCCGCTTTGCTATTGCTTCGGTTTCACCCGTGAGATGCTTTGGTCGGAATTAGCCCAAACGGGCAAGACGACGATTCCCGACCGCATCAAGGCGGAGGTGCAAGCAGGCAATTGCCGCTGCGAGGAAACGAATCCACGAGGCAGTTGCTGTCTGGGAGACATTCAACGCGCTATCCAAGCCTTCCGCTCTCAGCCCGTGCCTGCCGCTGAGTTGGTCGGTGTGGCGGCAGAAAATTGCTGTGCGCTGACGGACGATTGCTGCGCTGTGCCTTCCGGGAAAACGCCGTCCACGACATTGCGGCAAGTTGAGACGGAACGGCTCAGCATTTTGGCAAGTGTCGGGGCGATGTTCATCGGGTTGTTGGCATCAGCGTGTTGTTGGCTGCCAGCACTGTTAGCAGCCGTTGGGCTCAGTAGTGTGGGATTGGGAGCAAAGTTTGCATCTTATCGCTCCTTTTTCGCCGTCGGGGCGTTAGCGTTGATTGGGGCAGCCTTCGCTGTGACTTACTTGCGACAACCCAAAGAGGCTTGCTGCTTGACTCCAACCCACAGAGCCCAACGGTTTGGTGTGTGGTTGGCGTTGGTCATTGTTCTGGCGTCATTGGTCTTCCCAGAGGTCATGGCTCGCTTTGCCTCTTCCAATTCATCCATCTCCTCAGCAGCGATGTCAGCGGGTGTTCGTTCCTTTTCCTTCCGCATTGAGGGATGAGTTGTCCTTCTTGTGCGTTGGCGATTGCGGCGAACCTGAAGCGGTTGCCTCATGTCGTGGATGCTCGTGTGGACTTTGAGAGGGGGAAGCCACGATTTTCTACCGAGACACATTGCCGTCCAAAGATGCCATCGCCCAAGCCGTCGCTTCGGTGGAAGGGCGAGCAATTTTTGATGGGCAGCGGAGGTGAAGAGGCAATGCTCCGTGCATTGTGGATATTGAGCGCTGCGGCGTTGATGGTTGCAACATTAGCGGCGCAAACGGCTCAAAAATCGCAACAAGTGAAGGTCACCTTCATCGTGGACGGGATGACCTGAAATGGGTGCGCCACAGGGTTGGAGGCAACCCTGAAGGGCATAAAGGGCGTAGAGAGCGCCAAAGTTTCCTTCAAGGACAAGCAGGCTGTTGTCGTGCTGGACGAAACTAAAACGCCCCTGTCAGATAGGGTAACGCAATTGCCTCAATCAATTCAAGCGTCGCCTTACGGTTTGGTCACGCGCCACTCATAACAGTCGTTCTCAAACGCCTTCTCTTTTGGGAGCCACTTTGCATGCCCATCCACATAAGTCCAAACGCTCCCCTCAGTGTGAGGGAAAGCAACCCAACCAGGTTGAGGCCATACAGCACCAGTACATTGACCTTGAGGCGGTTCAACAACCCAGTCACCATCGTCATTCTCGCCTATGAGGAATGTCCTCGCAGGTTGCTCAAATCTCGCGAGCGCGTAAATACCGCTCTCACTCCAATACGCATTCGTGCCATAGGTCGCAGTGTAAGGAAGCGGGCTCCCGGCAGGGCATGGATATTTTTCACGGGCGGATGGGCATACATAGAGTTGCGTATTCTTCACATATGGCAGTATGAGTTGCTTCCATGAAGCGAAGTCAGCGCACCACGATGGTCCTCTGTAGCCGATGGGTAGCATCTCATCGTAGTCTTGAGCATACATGAGCGCACCCAACCCAAGTTGACGCAGATTGCTCGTGCATGATATAGTCCTTGCCTTCTCACGAACACGCGCAAACACCGGAAACAGTATCGCTGCCAGGATGGCGATTATCGCAATCACCACCAGCAGTTCTATCAATGTAAAGCCAACGCGCTGCATGCGCATCAGTTTGCTTGAGCGAGCACCCCGCATCATCGTTCATCCCTCCTCTGCCCTGCGACATCTCGGTCGCACGGTTTTGATTCGTGATAGGAGTTACGCGGTTGAAGGTAACTCCTTGTCACTCACCATGATAACCTGAAAGCCCGAAGTCGTCAAGTCTTGGCTCCCAAAGAGGGAAGGAGATGAACCCACCCAAAGGCAGCGACTTCCTCGTTACCTCTCAGAGGGTTCTCACCTGACCGAAGCGACAAGGTGTCCACCTGAAGGAAAAAGCCTCAACCCGTGATCCCTTCTCCCACATCCTTCAAAGACCGCCTTGAGAGACAAGGGCGTTGAGGCAAAAGGCGAAGGACTTCGTGGAACTGAAAAAAGAGGCTTTTCGTCTCGGACGACACCACCTTGAACAAACCTGACGCTAAGAAGGAAGATGAATTGGTAACTTCTCACTGAAGTAACCTCAGGGAAGAAAGGGGAACGGTTTCGTGAGATGCCTGAAGGGCAGCGGGTATGCGTCACTTCTTTTGGCTGGCGTTTCCTGACCGGGAAAGCAACGGTCGGGTCAACCTTGATAGGCAGGGAAATGTGTCCATCCGTCGGGTGGACATTTTGGCGGAAGGGAGGTTCGTGCGTCTTGGGGCTTTGGGTTCGTCTAAGGGTTTTGAGCGGTCTTTAGGGACGAGGGCGAAGGAGGCTGGGCGAGGAATGACCTTAAGTGGCTGGGACAACGGAGATGCTTCGGTCAAGTGCACCTGCTAATCCATCGGAGGAATGGGCTTATCCGAGGGTGAAACGAGGGGCTGAGGGGGACAAATCAACCCCCGTTGGTTTGGGCGAAATTTGCTACGACAAATGCTTTTGAGATGGTGTGGGATTTTACTGGCGGAAAGCCGCTCAAGATGCTCCCGTGAAGTTACCACATTACCTCTGGGCGAAAGCGGGAGACGATGACCGTCGCAGCATTAGACTTGCGACGAGGCAAGGAAGCGGGAAGGGCATGGGCTGGCTGTCCAGATGGGTCCTCTGTGAAAGGCAAAAGGACACAGAGGCATCAAGGGGTCTCTGGCACTGTCATTGGCAGGTTAAACAGGGCGATGGTGTTGCGCACAGTTATCGGGGCGATTTGCTCCATCGGAACGGAACGGCATTGAGCGACCTTTTGGGCGATGAGGGGTAGGTAAGCAGGCTCGTTGCGCTTGCCCCGATAGGGATGAGGCGTCAAGTAAGGAGCGTCGGTCTCCAAAAGCAATCGCTCAAGGGGCACTTTGGTGGCGACCTCCGCAACCGTTTCCGCCTTACGACCAAAAGTCACGATGCCCGTGATGCCGATGTAGAAACCCATTACTAACCACGCTTGGGCATCACCCCAACTGCCCGTGAAGCAATGCGCCACGCCCCGAACAGGTTGACCAAATCGCCGCACCACTTCCAAGGCTTCGGGATAGGCTTCACGGATGTGCAAGATGACAGGCAAATCCAACTGCCATGCCAACTCCAATTGCTCCGCAAACGCCCGATATTGCGCTTCAGGCGGGGAAAAGGTGTGATGGAAATCCAACCCGATTTCGCCGATAGCGACGACGCCTTTTTGTTTTGCCAATTTCCTAAGTCGCTCTGCTGCTTCGTCGCTCCATTCTCTGGCGGCATGGGGATGGACAGCAACGGCAACAAACATCTTTGCCCCATCCGTCGGCGCCTCGCTCACTTGCTGGACCGCCCGCTCGCTGGAGGGAAGGTCATAGCCGATGTTGATAACCGCAACGACGCCGGCGGCTCTCGCCCGTCTTAAGGCGTCTTGCCAGTCATCGGCAAACTGCTCGTGGTTGAGGTGAACATGACTGTCAATCCAAAGCACCGTCGTTACCCTCTCCGTGTCCTTAACGCTTAAGTCATCGCTGGACGACCCGAACGGTTCGGCGGGGAAGGGCTTGCAGAAGGTGGGGCACATAGGGAGCAAGGAGCCAAAGGAGGAGGGCAAGGAAGAGCACCAAGCCAATGACGCGCCACCACAAAATGCCTAACGCTGTTACCCGCACCTCCGCCGGCTGAAGGGGGTCTAACGACAACTCCACCATGTTCCCTTCTGCGGAAGAGACACTGGAGCGGTCTGTCAAAACCCGTCCAGGCATGTGCACCCGAACCGTCACTGGGCGATTGCTTGCCACCTGTTTCTCTTCTGGTGTCTGCAGTAACTCGGTCGGGTCGTAGCGGAAAGTAACCTCGTAGGTTGCCCGAAACCAGTGATTGCGGCGGCGAAATTGCGCCGTCAAGCCGGGCATCAATTTGGCTTCGGGATTCGCCCGCACCGACCGCCAAGCGTAGACCGTCCGCTGTTCCCCTTTGCCCTCCAAAATCCGCACCGACCAATCCTGTCCGAGGTAGCGCTGAAAGATGTTCTTCATCCCTTCGGCGCTGCGTTGCGGGACGAGGAGGGCAATTTCCTGCGTGATGGTGCCTCGGCTGTTGACAGATAAGTCCACTGTCACACAGCCTGCCAGTAAGAGTGGCAAGCAAAGGACAACCCATCGCCCCAGCCGCATGAGGTAACCCTCCATGCACCCGTCCTGCTTTTCCAGCATCGTCAGTGGCGAGAAAGTAACGATGGTAGGGCGTCAGAAAGTCAGTTTCTGTCGGCTCTGTCCTTCGTCAATGACCCGCACATTGACCGCCCGCAGCCCTTTGGGCGTCTGCTCAATGTCAAATTGGACGATTTGCCCTTCCCTTAAGGAGCGATAACCGCGCCCCTGAATGTTGGAGTAGTGGACGAAGACATCTTCGCCCCCTTCTTGCTCAATGAAGCCATAACCTTTGGCGTCGTTGAACCACTTCACCCGACCGACCGGCACGGCTTGCGTCCTCCTATGACCAAGTTGACCGGAAACGCTGCCGCCTAAGCGTCAGCCTTCCAGCCATTCTCCCATCGCCCAAGACCCCTTGAGCGACCGACGCTTGCAGTTTAACGATGTCGTGCCTTGGTGTCAATGGTCTTTGAAAGTGTCGGGAAAGTTGTGCCCAGTCAGCCGTAAGGCACAGGTTTACCTTTCGCCGACGAAAATTTTTGCCTTCCATGCTGCCTTGCTCGCCCGCCAATAAATTGGCGGGCTACGGTGACGAAGCCCATTGAAATGGGCTCTTTCGTCGGCTTTCGCCGACTTCGTGAAAGTCGCCCAGCCTTTCAAGGCTGGGCGAAGATGTTCTCACCGAGAGGTTTGCTGGGCTTACTTTCCGAACACCCTCATGGTCTTTGAAAAGTGTTCGGGAATTGAAAAGCCCTTTGCGTCGGCGAAGAGCCGACACCCCGCCCACATCCTTGTGGTTTTTTGCCGACTTTCCATCGGCGCCGGTGGCTCTGCTACACTTTTGGGCGAGGTGGTTATGATGGTCAAAGTCGGTTGTTGCTGGCTTTATGCCATCAGCAAATACGGCTATCCGCCCTCTATCGCCGAGACAAAGCAAGCGCTCAAAGACATGAAAGCGTTGGGCTTCAAGTATGTGGAACTGGAGGGAGTGGGCGAAGAGAACCTGCGGGAAGTTTACGCCCATCGGCATGAGTTAAAGGCGCTGTGTGACGATCTGGGGTTGGTCGTGGACAACTTTTGTCCTGTGTTGCCTGATGTCGTCAGTTTGGACGAAGGCAAGCGCCGCCATGCCCTTTCGCTCTTTGACCTTGCCTGCGAACTTGCCAACTTCTTCGGTTGCACGACCATCCAAACGGATTCCTTCACGCCGCCTTTGGAATTTGAGGGACCAGCACCCTACAAGCAGATGGTGGACTTCGGCATCCAGTTCAAGGTCAAGGTTGACCCGCAGTTTTCGTGGGAGCGCCAATGGGCGGTGTTGGTGGACAGTTTTAGGACTTTGGCGCAGAAGGCAAAGCAAGCGGGATTGAAGTTTTGCCTTGAGCCACGCGTCGGAGAGATGGTCAGCAACACCGATGCGGCGCTGCGCCTCTTTGACCATGTGGGGCATGAAAACCTTGGCTTCGTCTTGGACACGGGGCACTTGAACGCTCAAAAGGAACTTTTGCCCTTGTCGGTGGAGAAACTGGGCAAGCGCATCTTCTATGTGCACCTTTCGGACAATGACGGCAGGACGAACGAGCACTTAGGCTTAGGGCGGGGGACGGTGGATTTTGAGGGCGTGTTTTGGGCGCTCAAAAAGCACGGCTTCAGCGGGATGGTCGGGTTAGACATCGGGCGAATCCCCGACTTGGACGAAGAAATCCGCCGCTCCCGCGAGACGCTCCTTGAGTTGCTGGAACGCTTGGGCATCCCTTACGACGCTTGAAAGGGGCATCATCGGTGATAGCGGAGGACGAAGCGGGTGAAGGGGCTGAGAGGGCGTAAGGAAATCGGTTGCGAAAGTTCGGGTTCTAAAATCGCTCGCGGCAAATGCTCCAGCAAATCGCCCGCTACCAACGCTGTCTCGCCTTTCTCCCAACTGGCGATGTCGCCCGCCAAGCCGTGAAGGAAAACCGCCGCAGCCACCGCCTCCACAGGTGTCACTGTGAGGGAGCGACAAAGCCTTTGCGCCAGCAAAGAGGCAACGATGCCCGTCAAAACATCGCCCGTGCCGCCCGTTGCCATTCCCGCATTGCCCGTCGAGTTGACCAAGAGCATGCCGTCAGGTGCGGCAACAATCGTCCGAGCCCCTTTGAGGACGACGAGGGCGCGGAAAGTTTCGGCAGCATGCAAAGCAATCCCGACCCGATCCCGCTGCACTTCCTCGGTCGTCGTTTTCAACAACGCCGCCATTTCACCTGGGTGAGGCGTCAAAACCGTCAAGGCTTGACGCTTTCGGAGCAAATCGGTGTGCCCTGCGAGCGCCGTCAATCCGTCGGCGTCAATGACCATCGGTTTGTCTACTTGGGCGACCAGTTGTCGGACGAAAGTTTGCGTCCGCTCGTGGCGGGAAATCCCACAACCGACGGCAATGACATCCGCCCATTCAAGGCGGGGCGTCAGGGCACTGAGGGCTTCGGGAGCGATAGTGCCAGCATCCGTTTCAGGCAGCGGGAAACTCATCACTTCCAACGCCGCCGCTTCAGCGGCGAGGTTGAGGCTTTGCGGTAAGGCGACCTGCACCAAACCCGCACCACTGCGCAATGCCGCCTTGCCCGCCAAAAGGGCAGCGCCCGTCATGCCGGGCGCACCGCCAATGATCAGCACCCGCCCGTAGTTGCCCTTATGCGAGTTGGGATGGCGGGGCGGCAACACTTGCGCCACCAACTCGTGGGTCGTCACGAACCTGTGGATGTTCAGGGAGTCAAGAAGCGCTTCGGGAACGCCCAACGAGCCGAGGAACAAATCGCCGACATAATCGGCAGCGGGAAAAAGCATCAAACCCAGTTTGATAGCGCCCAAGGTCACCGTCGCATCGGCTCTGACTGCCACGCCACAGACTTCGCCCGTGTCACTGTTGATGCCCGATGGCACATCTACGGAAAGAATGCGACGGGCGTGTTCGTTGAGGAGTGGGATGGCATCGGCATAAATGCCCCGAACTTCGCCCACTATGCCCGTGCCCAACAAGGCGTCCACGACCAAATCAGCATGACGCAACGGCTCAATGAGGTGACAAAGGTCGTCTGGCGAGGGGAGTGGTTGGACGGGGACGCCAAGTTGCGTGGCGGCGCGGAAGTTGACAGCAGCATCGCCTTTCAACTCGTTGGGGTCGGCGAGCAAAAAGGCTTGGACGGAAAAGCCGATATTGTGCAGGTGACGCGCCAGTGCCAACCCATCACCACCATTGTTGCCCTTGCCGCAAACGACGACGATGCGTTTGGGCGGGTCTAACTCAAAGTGCTGCTGGACAACTTCTGCCAACCTTAATGCGGCGTTCTCCATCAACACGATGGAAGGGACACCGGCTTGTTCGGCGAGTTGGTCTAACTGGCGGCTTTCTGAGACGGTGACCAACGGGAGCACGCTTTGCTACCTTCCTCCTTTGCGCAAGACACTGCGGAGTTTCTCGGCTTCGTCCTTTTCCAATCGGCGGGCGATGCCCGATTTGAGGACTTTAATGTCCACGCCGTCGGCGATGCGCAAGGTGACCGTGTCGCCATCCACACTCAGAATCCGTCCGCAAATGCCGCCGCTCGTCGCCACTTCGTCACCTGGTTTGAGGGAGTTGAGGAACTGGTCGCGCTCCTTTTGGCGACGCTGTTGCGGCAGGACGATGAGCACCCAAAGCAACACCAGCCAAAGCAACAGCCAACCGAACATTGGCACCAACTGTTCCCAATTCATCGCCTGCCAGAGACCTCCTCCACGACGGCAGCGAAGCCTTTGTCTGCCAGTTCTTGCTTGAGCCGCTCAGCGCTGTCACGGTCATCCGTTGCCCCCGCGTAGACGCGGTAGCGGGTTTCGCCTGAGGGCGTCTTCTCTTCTACTTTGAAAGGGTGATAGCCTTGTTCGGCGAGGGCAGCCATCAATCGGTCAGCATTTTCAGGGTTACTGAAAACGCCCGTGCGAACCCGATAGCGCCGTTCACCCGAAGTTGGGGGCGGTAAATCCATCGGCGTGGGCGGAGACGGAGTGGGTTGGGGCGCCGCACTTTCGGGTTCAGGCGAAGGGGCAGGTTCTGGCTGGGACGGTTCGGAGAAGTGGCTCGGCGGGGAAGGCGCAGGTTGGGGCGGTTCAGAGAGACGGGGCGAAGGCGAAGGTGTTGGCAAGGTTTCCGCAGGACGCGTCAACGGTTCTATGACGACGGTCGTGTGCTCCGGCACGCCGTCCACATCCCGCCGCAAAATCGCGTTCTGGTCGGCGCTCGCCAATAAGTTGGATGACGGGTGATCAGGCTGTTGAACCTCCGACGGTTTCGGCGGTCGGTGACTGAACAGCGGTCCCAGCACATACAGCCCAATCAGGAAACTCACAACAGCACCGATGACGAACGCCACCGCCAACTTCATTTCACTGCCCTGTCGCATGCTTGATCCCTCCGAACACGCAGCCAAGATTGTAACGCCTTCTTGCTCCGCTGCCATAGAGGATGGGCGCAGGGGACTGTCGGCTTCAGCCGACAGGGGAATGCGCCCTTGACACCTCCTTCCCGCACATCAGAATTTCGCTCGGTGACGATAAACGATGCGGTTGGCTTACCAGTATCGCCTTAAGCCAAATAGAACGCAGGAAAGGCTTCTGACTACGCTCCTCGCCGCCGCTTGCCGTCTTTACAACGACGCTCTTGCCGAACGGAAGAGCGTATGGGAACAGGAGGAACGAACCGTTACCTACCTTGACCAAGCAAGGAAGTTGACAGACTTGAGGAAAGCCGACAAGGAAATCGCCCTCTTGAACTTCAGCGCCGCCCAGCATGTCCTTCGGCGACTGGACAAGGCGTTTCAGCGGTTCTTTAGAGCCGTCAAATCGGGACAAAAAGTCGGTTACCCTCGGTTCAAAAAACCGCACCGCTTCCGCACGCTGGAGTTCACCTACGGAGATGGAACGAAGGTGAAACCCGACGAGAATGGACAGTTGCGACTGGACATTCAGAATGTCGGCATGGTCAAGGTCGTCTGGCATCGTCCTTTGCCTGACCAGTCTGTCATCAAGCAGGTTTGGGTTACCCGAAAGGCAGACGGATGGTTCGTGACTTTTGCCCTTGAAGTGCCTGATGAAACTCTCCGCGAACCCTTGCCGCCGACAGGAAGGGCTGTTGGCGTTGATGTCGGCGTGGAGAACCTGTTGGCGCTTTCCGACGGTCGGCTCATAGACAACCCGAAGTGGTTGAGACAGGTGGAAACGAAAATCGCCGAAAAGCAGCGCCTCTTGAGCAGAAAAGTGAAAGGTTCTAAGCGTTGGAGGCGGATGTGCAGGCGGATTGCGAAACTGCACCTTAAAGTCGCAAGGCAACGCAGGGACTTTTATTTCAAGTTGGCGGCAGAGTTGGTCAGGGAACATGACTTGATTTGCGTAGAGGACTTGAACATCCAAGGGTTTGGCACAAGGGAACCTTAGCAAGTCGGTGCTTGATGCCAGTTGGTCGGTGTTTCTCAACCAAATCCTTCCCTACAAGGCTTGGAGGGCTGGTAGGGAAGTGGTTTATGTGCCTGCCAACGGCACGAGCCAGACTTGCGCTGGCTGCGGCGCCCTTGTGCCCAAAGACCTGTCCGTTCGCTGGCACGATTGTCCGCACTGTGGGTTTTCCGTTCATCGTGACATCAACTCTGCCCTTTTAATCCTCAAGTTGGGCTTGGAACGAGCCTGCAGGGACAAGTCCTCAGTGGACTTGTCATGCCTGCAAGAAGCCGTCGGCTTTAGCCGACGGTAGTTCACACTTGCCTTGAAACGGTCAAAAAGGAGGCGAAGGCGATGCGGGTTTCCACGCGGGCTTGGTATGGGCTGATGGCGATGGTGGAGTTAGGGTTACGGGAGCGGCAAGGGAGGGTGCAAGTGCGCGAAATCTCGGAAAGCCAAGGCATTCCTGAAGAGTATCTGGAGCAACTGATGATGCCGCTCAAGCGGGCAGGGTTAGTCCGAAGCCAACGAGGCGTTCGGGGCGGCTACACCTTGGGGCGACCCGCCAGCCAAATCACCGTGTTGGAAATCTTGGAGGCGTTGGAAGGACCGATTTTGGACGCCGAGCCTACCGATGCGGCGTTGCGGGAACGGGCGCAAACTTCAGGCGTCACGAAAGTTTGGGAGCGATTGCGACAAGCGATGGAAGAGACGCTTCGGGCGATCACCCTCGCCCAAGTCTGCGCGTGGGAACGAGAGCGACGGGCGAAACAACCGCTGATGTTTTACATCTGACGGAAACC
>Ga0209289_100473_pt1 | contig 20984 bp, 16 predicted proteins | sample GXS110809BmetaG_FD_184121 | JGI IMG/M metagenome (GOLD analysis project Ga0209289, IMG submission 184121) | Hot spring microbial communities from Gongxiaoshe hot spring, China to study Microbial Dark Matter (Phase II) - GXS 110809B (SPAdes)... ...
GATTAAACATACTTACGCAAAGAGTTGATCAACTTACCGAAAGAGTTGATGATTTGGCGCAAAAATTAAGCCAACTTGCAGAGGCACAGATAAAAACTGAAGAAAGATTAAATATACTTACGCAAAGGGTTGATCAACTTACCGAAAGAGTTGATGATTTGGCGCAAAGATTAAACCAACTTGCAGAGGCACAGATAAAAACTGAAGAAAGATTAAATATACTTACGCAAAGGGTTGATCAACTTACCGAAAGAGTTGATGATTTGGCGCAAAGATTAAACCAACTTGCAGAGGCACAGATAAAAACTGAAGAAAGATTAAACATACTTACGCAAAGGGTTGATCAACTTACCGAAAGAGTTGATGATTTGACGCAAAGATTAAGTCAACTTGCAGAGGCACAGATAAAAACTGAAGAAAGATTAAACATACTTACACAAAGGGTTGATCAACTTACCGAAAGAGTTGATGACCTGACACAAAGATTAAACCAACTCACACAGCGGGTTGATAGTCTAACTCAAAGAGTTGATGATTTGACGCAAAGACTAAACCAACTCACACAAAGAGTTGATAGTCTAACTCAAAGAGTTGATGAGCTTGCACAAGGATTAAGTCAATTAACTAAAAGAGTTGATCAACTTACTGAAAGAGTTGACGATTTGACGCAAAGATTAAATCAACTTACACAGCGGGTTGATAGTCTAACTCAAAGGGTTGATGAGCTTGCACAAGGATTAAGTCAACTAACTAAAAGAGTTGATCAACTTGCCGAAAGAGTTGATGGACTTACACAAAGCATGAAAGAATTAGCTGATGCACAGAAGAAAACCGAACTGGCAATTGTTGAACTTAGCTCTGAGTTTGAGAAGATGAGAAAACTTTTTGGGAATCTTTCCGATGCTATCGGTTATGGTCTTGAGGATAGAGCAATAAAATCACTGCCGAAATTGCTTGAAAGAGATCATAACATAAAAGTAGAGGGTGAGTTAAGAAGATTGTTTCTAAAGACGGACGAGGGATGGTATACGGAAGTTAACATATTTGGATTCGGGATAAAAGATAATAAAAGAATTGCAATAATTGGTGAGGGGAAAAGTCAACTTTCAAAAAATGGAGTAGATGAATTTATAAAGAAAAAACTTCAAAAGCTCACAAAAACATATCCTGATATGTTTCCTGTTATGGTCACTTATATGGTTGCTGAGCCCGATGTTGAAGAATATGCAAAGTCAAACGGCATAGTAATTTACTTTTCTTACAACTTTGATTGATTCCTAACTTAAACCTAAAGGGGTATGATAATAGATGCAGAAACAAAACTTGTTGGATTGATAGGGCATCCCGTTTCTCACTCGTTTTCTCCGTTTATTCATAACACTGCATTTGAAATTATAGGGTTGAATTACAAATATATAACATTTGATGTTCTTCCGGAACATTTAAAAGACGCTTTAAAAGGGATAATTGCACTTGGGATAAAAGGAGTCAATGTAACAATACCTCACAAGGAAATCGTCATTGAAAATCTTGATAATGTCTCACCAGAGGCGAGAATTATTGGAGCGGTGAACACGATAGTAAACGAAAACGGCATACTTAGCGGATATAACACAGATGTTTATGGATTTACCGAATCATTGAAAAAATACAAGGAAATTATATCAAATACCCCGGTTTTTATCTTTGGTGCTGGAGGTTCAGCAAGGGCTGTCATTTACTCGTTGATAACAAATTTTCAACCTGAAAGAATTGTCATAGCAAACCGAAACACTTCACGAGCCGAGGGGCTTGTTAGATATTTCTCACAGGTTCTCGGATATAAAGATTTTGAAGTTAAAGAATTTTTCTTCCCAGAAATTGCTGGTGATATTAAATCATCACGACTTGTTGTCAACACCACACCAATTGGAATGCATCCAAATATAAATGATTTACCAGTTCAGACAAATGAAATTTTTCACGAGGGGCAGATTGTTTATGATCTCGTTTATAATCCACCGATGACAAAATTTTTAAAACTTGCCCAAAGCAAAGGTGCAGAAGTTATAAGCGGTATTGAAATGTTAATTTTACAGGCGAGCAAATCATTTGAATTATGGACAGGAAAAGAAATGCCCATTGCAGAAGTCAAAAAGTTTCTGCTTCAAAAATTAAAATCAAGAAAGAGAAAAAATGACACTTAAAGATAAATATCTAAAACTCCAAAAAATTCTTGAAGAGATGGGCTCTGTGGTCATAGGCTTCTCTGGCGGAGTTGATAGCACCCTGCTTGTAAAAGTTGCGTACGATGTCCTAAAAGATAAAGCAATCGCTGTCATTGGAAAATCAGATACATATCCCGAAAATGAACTCAATGAGGCGGTAAGACTTGCGGAAATGATTGGAATAAGATATGTAATTGTAAATACAGAGGAAACAGATAATTTAAAATTCAGTGAAAACCCGCCCGATAGATGTTATTACTGTAAAACCGAGCTTTTCTCAAAGTTAAAACAAATTGCAATTGAAGAAGGAATTGAATGGATTGCGGACGGGACAAATGTTGATGACCTTGGTGATTTTAGACCTGGACTTAAAGCTATAAAGGAAAACAATGTTCGCTCCCCACTTCTTGAAGCTGGTTTAACGAAAAAAGAAATAAGGGAACTATCAAAAACCCTCGGTCTTCCCACATGGGATAAGCCCTCATTTGCTTGCCTGTCTTCAAGATTCCCTTATGGACTGCCGATTGATAGGGAAAAATTGAAAAAAATTGATAAGGCTGAATCATTACTTAGGGCTAATGGTTTGAAAGTTGTTCGGGTAAGATATGTTGATGAAAATACAGTGAGAATAGAAACTGACAAAGATGGATTTAAAAAATTTTTCAACGATGAATTCAGAGTAAAAATTGTCCAAGCGTTTAAAGATCTTGGCTTTATTTACATAACACTTGACCTTGAGGGCTATAGAACAGGAAGCATGAACGAAGTTCTACTTGCTCAAAATAAATTTTAAACCTCAAACCTTCGCAAGCTCTGACTTTAGATATTCAATCGGCTTCACAGGTGTTGGATCAACTTTATTTAAGATAGCAAGATAGAAGCTAACCCAATCACCAAGATAAATCTGTGAAAACAGCCTCGCAAGCGTTGATTTACCTTCAGAATATATGTTTAAAACTTCACCCGCATAAGGTCTTATCAAATCATCTGTTATCTCAATTCTATACTTTATTCTTTCATACTCGCACTCATCCCTTAAAATCACAACGCTAATTTTATTCATCAATTCTTTTACGCTCCCTTCAACTTCTCCAGACCATCCGACGATTTCGTTATGATTCAGCTCGGGGAAGATGTTGAAATGGGCAAGCATTTTCGCATTTTCCTCAATCTGGCAAGCCCATCTTACAGCAACTGCATCAAATTTTCCAGATGAGTAAATAAATGGTATTGAACCAGCTATGCGAACGGCAATTTTATAAGCAAGGTTTTCTTCGTGTTCTGGATTTGAGTAAATTCTTGATTTTTCCTCAATTAAATTTATCGTTTCAGTTATCTCTTTCTTTTTGCTTTTGATAAAACCAAGTTTTGAAAGAACGACAAGTATTGGAAAAAATGAATAACCAAGTGCAGTCCTCGGCGGATAACCAGATGGAATTTTTATAACGGGATGTTTTCTCTTCAAAGCGATTTTCTCTATCTCACCATTTGATGTGATACAGAATATTTTCGCTTTTTTCTTTACGCCGTCATTATAAGCCGAGATTGTCTCTTCTGTATTTCCAGAATAGCTTGAAACAATAAGTAATGTATTTTCATCAACGAACTTTGGAAGGAAATAATCACGGTTGACAATTATTGGAACTTTTATCTCTTCCGAAAGATAAGATTTAAGCAAATCACCAGCAATTGCCGAACCACCAAGCCCAGTAAGAACTATTTTGTTAATTTTCTTGATGGAAAAGTTAATTTTCACACTTTCACCTATTTTAACCGCTTCTTTGATTTGTTCGGAAAAATTAGCAATCTTTGAAAACATATCTGACTTGTCATAACTTCTTATGTGGTTCAGGGTGAGCATTAAAGCCTCCATTTGGTTTTAAAAATCAAACTCTGGGATCACTTTCTTTAACTCTTTTGCGATGAAGTTTTTTACTTCTTCTTGGGTTTTAAAGATAAGTGCTCGTTTGCTTATCCGTTTTGCGTCTTTATATTTTATGGCTCTTATAACTTGTTTTACCTTTGGAATTGAATCGGGCGTAACACTTAACTCATCAAGTCCAAATCCAATAAGCAAAATCGTTGCATATGGATCTCCGGCCATCTCACCACACATTGCAACGGGTATTTTAGCTCTGTGAGCTGATTCAATTACAAACTGGATTAATCTTAAAACCGCAGGATGAAATTCTTGATAAATCTTTGCGACCGTTTCATTTCCACGATCAACCGCAAGTGTATATTGAATTAAATCGTTTGTCCCTATACTAAAGAAATCAACTTCCCTTGCGATTTCCTTCGCCATCAAAGCAGCAGATGGAACCTCAATCATCACACCAAGTTTTATGTTCTCATCAAATTTTATTCTCTCTTCACGAAGTTGTGATTTCGCAAGTTCAACCATCTTTTTAACTTCTCTAACCTCTTCAATGCTTGCGATCATGGGAAACATTATCATAACATTTCTTTTAACACTTGCCCTAAGGATAGCTCTCAACTGCGGAAGCAAAATCTCAGGTCTATCAATCCCAACCCTGATACCACGCCATCCAAGAAATGGGTTATCTTCCCGGTGGTAATCTTTGAAAATTTTATCGCCACCGATATCAAACGTCCTTATGACAACCTTATGAGGATAAATTTTTTCCACAACTTTAATATATTCCTCAAATTGTTCGTCTTCATCTGGTATAAAGCCATTGCTTATGATATATTCCGTCCTAAACAATCCTATCCCCTCAGCACCCTTTTCAATTGCCTCTTCAACTTCATCTGGGAATTCTATGTTTGCGAGTAATGTAAATTTCTTTCCGTCAATTGTCTCAGCTGGTAAGGATTTTATTTGTTCAAGTTTCCTTTCAAGCTCGCTTATCCTTTTCAATTTTTCAACATATTCATCTATTAATGTTTGCTCGGGATTTATTATCAGGATTCCCTTATAGCCATCAAGGATTACAGTGTCGCCTGTTTTTATAAATTTTGTTGCCTCTTTCAATCCGACGACAGCTGGAATTTTAAGGGCACGGGCAAGTATTGCAGTATGCGAGGTGATCCCGCCAAGATCTGTTGCATATCCAAGGACTTGATTTCGGCTGAAAAGGAGTGTATCCGCTGGTGTTAAATTTTCAGCAACAACGATCCTTGAAGAATCAAACCTTGAAAGCCACTTCTCCTGCTGGATATTCCTTATAACTCTGTTTTTCAAATCTTCAAGGTCATTTGCTCTCTCCTTCAAATAATCATCCCCAGAGCTCTGCATAAACTTGATATATTTTTCAACCTCATCATTTACAACAAATTCGGCATTAACTTTTTCACTTTTTATCCTTTCAATTATCTTGTTTATTATCATTTTATCGTCAAGCATCAGTAGTTGTGCTTCAAAAATTTGCGCGCCCTCAGAACCAAGTTTTTCAATTGCGAGAGCAAAAATTTTATGTAATTCACTTTTTGATTTTTCAATCGCTCTCAAAAACCTGTCAATTTCCACATCAACTTCATGTTCTTTAATTTCTCTTCTAACAACCTTTGGTTTTAGCTTTTCATATTTAAGTGCTATCCCAATTGCTATACCCGGAGATGCAGGTATACCCTCAATTACCTTGCTTGCCATCTCTATTTTCATCAATTTTATTTAATTCACCAAGCTCACCAAATCCAGATTCAAAAAGTTCAATGATTGCTTTTGCAGCCTCCTCTTCATCCTCGCCGATAAATTTTAAAGTCAGTTTTGAGCCCTGCTCAGCTGCAAGGGACATAACCCCAATTATGCTTTTCCCATTTATCTCAATTCCATTTTTCTCAATGAAAAAATCAGATTTAAATTTTGAAGCAAGCTTAACAAGCATTGCCGCTGGACGAGTATGAAGCCCCGTTCTATTTTTGATCTCAACTTCCTTCTTTACCATCAAATTTTTCTCTCGCATAATTTGTTTGCAAGCCAGATAAGCATTGAGCGTGAATCAGACTCAGGGATAGGTTCAAGTGAGTTTATAGCAAGATTAGTGTAAAATCTAACCATCTCTTGAGCTTCATCAACTATTCCATAGCGAATGTAAATTTCTTTAACCTCGTGAACTATTGATGGGTCAAGATTTTTCTTTACAAACACCTTTTCTATGATTTCCCTATCCTTCCCCTCAACTTTTCCCATTGCTGTTAAAAGAAGAAAAGTTCTTTTACCGTTTACAATATCCCCACCTATTGACTTTCCAAATTCATCTGAGCTAGCGACGACATCAAGGAGATCATCCATAAATTGAAATGCAAGCCCAAGATTAAGACCATAATTTTCAAGCGCCAGGATTTGTTCATTGCTCCCATTTGCGATTAAAGCTCCTATTCTGGCTGAATTTTTTATCAAAGATGCCGTTTTTTTGCTTATCATTTTAATGTAATCATCAATGCTAACATCAAAACTTGTCTCAAGCTCAAGATCAAGCGCTTGACCCTCACAAACCTCAATTGCAGCTTGGGTAAATGAATTAAAAATTTCATCTATTCTTGCCGATTTTATGGAAGATAAAAACTTATATGCGATTGCAAACATAGCATCACCACTTAAAATGGCTGTGTTTATACCCCATCTTTTGTGAATCGTTAGCAATCCCCGGCGAAGGTCGGCATTGTCCATTATATCATCGTGAACAAGTGTGAAGTTATGAAAAATCTCAACAGCAAGCGCTGCATTAATTGCATCCTTGTAATCACCACCAAGCGATTCGCACGAAAGAAGAAGAATTATAGGTCTTATCCTTTTCCCGCCAGCAAACAAAATATACCTTATTGGTTCATATAAACCAACAGGCTTTTCCTCTATCAACGCCTGCTTTAAGCGCTCATCTATGACCTTTTTATAAGCGTTATACCTTTGGTCGTAATCCACTTTGGTTTTTTATATGATTTTAAAATTCCTAACCCAACTAAAAACGAAAGCTTACAAACAAATTTTAATAAAAGATGTTAAAATAATCAAGCGAAGTAAATCTACTTACTTGAATTTCGCCTAACAAAAGTTTAATTTTATTAAAAACAACGCTAAATGGAAGCAAATGGAGAAAAAGAAATACATCCTTAAGCGTGAAATCTTTGAGGAACATAGCGTAAAACCTTCAAAAATAAGATATAGAGACGAACTTAATCCAGCACAATATGAAGCGGTGATGACACTTGAAGGACCAGTTCTTGTAATCGCTGGCGCTGGGACAGGAAAAACAAGAACAATAACCTACCGTGTTGCTCGCCTTGTTGAAATCGGCGTTAACCCAGAATCAATTCTGCTACTCACATTTACCCGAAAAGCTGCCCAGGAGATGCTAAACCGTGCTTCAATTCTCCTTGACGCAAGATGCGATAGAGTATCTGGTGGAACTTTCCACTCATTTGCAAATCTAACCCTAAGAAGATATGCCCACCTTTTAAAATATGATAATTCTTTTACCATACTTGACCAGGGAGATGCTGAAGATGTGATAAACCTCCTTAGAACCCAGGAAGGATATGATAGGGCAAAAGTTAGATTCCCACGTAAACAAACACTTTATGAAATTTACAGCAAAAGCATAAACACAGAAACACCCATTGAAGAAATCGTCCTAAATGAATTCCCACATTATTATGAACAAACTGATGATATCCTTAAACTATTCCGCATTTATAACTCGTATAAATCAAAACATAACCTCATGGATTATGATGATCTTTTGCTAAATCTGAAACGATTACTTGAAGAGTTTGAAGATGTTCGCAAAAAACTCGCAAACCAGTATAAATACATAATGATTGACGAATATCAGGATACGAACAGGCTTCAAGCGGATATAGTTCGGCTTTTGGGGATGGAACATAGAAATGTGATGGCTGTTGGCGATGACTCCCAAAGCATATATGCATTCAGGGGAGCAAACTTTAGAAACATAATGGACTTCCCAAAGGATTTTCCCGAAACAAAAATCATAAAACTTGAAGAAAATTACAGAAGCACACAACCAATTTTAAATCTCGCCAACGAAATAATTGATAAAGCAAGGGAAAAATATACAAAAGTTCTTTACACCAAAAAGCCAGGTGGGGAACTGCCAGTAATAGTAATTGCACCAAGTGAAAATCACCAATCAAAGTTCGTCGTCCAAAAAGTTCTTGAACTAAGAGAAGAAGGTATACCATTAAATCAAATCGCTGTGCTTTTTAGAGCAAGCTATTTATCATTTGACCTTGAAATTGAACTTGCAAAAGCAAATATACCGTTTGTCAAATTTGGCGGTTTTAAATTCATTGAAACCGCTCATATAAAAGATATCATCGCACATCTTCGTGTAATTTTAAACCCAAACGATGTCATCTCATGGCATAGAATTCTTCTCCTGCTTGATGGAGTTGGACCCAGGACAGCTCAAAAAGTAATTGAAGATATAACATCGGGAAAATTAAACATCAAAACAAACCCAAAGTTTTGGCTTGACTTCAAGGGTTATCCAGAAAGCGTTGCAAGACTATTTAAACTACTTTACACAATTTATCCAGATGATATCTCTGTTCAGCAGAAAACAGAAATAATACTTCGCTATTATGAACCGATAATGAGAGATAAATACGACGATTATGAAAAAAGGAAAAAAGACCTTGAAATTTTTGAAAACATCGCCTCACGATATGACTCGCTTGAAGAATTTTTAACAGATCTCGCAATTGAGCCACCAAATGAAAGCATCTCAGAGATAGTTCCCCCTGGAACAGATGATGAATTCCTCGTCCTTTCAACAATTCACTCTGCTAAAGGTCTTGAGTGGAACACTGTATTTATAATTCACGCCCTTGATGGAATCTTTCCATCTTCCCATTCAGCCAAAAACGATGATGAAATGGAAGAAGAAAGAAGACTAATGTATGTTGCTTGCACAAGGGCAAAAGAACATCTTTTTATATGTTATCCAGTTGGAATTTATGATTCCAGAACTGGATTTATCTTAACAAAGCCATCAAGGTTTATAGCAAACCTTCCAGATGGCTTGGTTGAATATTGGGTCATTGATGAAGAATAACCTTTACCCCACCAAAATTTCATTTTTGCCAACTTTTTCCTAAATTTTTTAAAATTATAAAACAAAACTAATTCGTAAATGGCTGGAAAAGTTGTTTTAAGTGGAATGAGACCAACTGGGAAACTTCACCTTGGTCACCTTGTCGGCGTCCTTGAAAACTGGGTTAAACTTCAAAAGGAACATAATTGCTTTTTTCTCATTGCGGATTATCACGCATTAACTACAAATGTAGATACCTCGGAGATTTACCAAAACTCAATAGAAATGTTAATTGATTGGCTCGCTTCAGGGGTTGACCCAAATCTAAGCCCCGTTTTTAGACAATCACAAATCAAGGAACATGCAGAGTTGCACTTGATCTTTTCAATGTTAATCAGCGTCTCACGACTTGAAAGAAACCCAACATTGAAAGAACAAGTCCGAGACCTTCAACTTGACAGTATAACCTACGGGCATCTTGGTTATCCAGTTTTACAAGCTGCCGATATCTTACTTTATAAAGGTGAGCTTGTTCCCGTTGGAGAAGACCAATTGCCACATCTTGAAATAACCCGAGATATCGCCAAAAGATTTAATCAAGTTTATGCTCCCGTTTTCCCCGAACCAGAACCACTTTTAACTGAATTTGCAAGACTGCCCGGGCTTGATGGGAAAAGGATGAGTAAATCACTTGGAAATACAATTCTAATCTCCGATCCACCAGATGAGATAAAGAAAAAAATGAAAAAAGCCTTCACAGACCCGCAAAAAATTTACAAAGGTGACCCTGGAAGACCCGATATTTGCCTTGTTTTCACATACCATAAAAAGTTTAATCCCGATGAAGTCCAAGAGATAAGAAAAGGTTGCGAGTCTGGTCAACTTGGCTGTGTTGAATGTAAATCAAAATGTGCTGAGAAAATAATTGAATTTTTAAAACCGATACATGAAAAAAGAGCCCATTTTGAATCAAACCTCAAAGAAGTTAAGCAAATTTTGCTATCTGGCGAAGAAAGAGCTCGGGAAGTCGCACGTAAAACAATGCAAGATGTCCACGAAGCAATGAAACTTGGCTGAAAACTAACTTATTTTATAAGAATGAAATATAAAATCAAACTCCCATATTTTGAAGGTCCCCTTGATCTCCTTCTTTTCTTCGTCAAAAGGGACGAGCTTAACATATATGATATCCCAATTTCAAAAATTACTAAAGATTTCCTTGAATACATCCACCTTATGCAAATGCTTGACCTTGAGATAGCAAGCGAGTTTATCGTTATGGCATCAACACTTATGCAGATAAAAGCAAAGATGCTTTTGCCAAAACCAGAAACAGAAGATGAAGAAGAGGAAGACCCGAGAACTGAACTTGTAAAACGACTCCTTGAATATAAAAAATTTAAGGAGCTTGCCAACGAGTTTTCAAAAATGGAAGACGAGGCTGGAAAAATCTACTACCGTCAGTACTTTAAACATGATGTAAAAGATTATCATGACGATGAAGAACTTTACGATTTCTTAAAAGATGTCTCACTGTTTGACTTGCTCATGGCATTTAAAAGTGTATTTGAAAAGGCAAAAGAAAAAGAATTTCATGAAGTTGAGAGCCAGATTTACAAAGTTGAAGATGAAATAGAAAACATACTTAACAGGCTAAAATTCCACGATAGATTTTCGTTCAATGAAATCCTCACAGACCACGCTGAAAAAATAAAAATCATTGTCGCTTTCCTTGCAATCCTTGAACTTGCAAAATTGAGAAAAATAAAATTATCACAGCAAGATACATTCGGAGAGATTATCATAGAAAGGGCTTTTGACCCTCAAGAAAGATACGCTGACGCAATCTAAAACAAATCTCACATATAGATGGGAAATATAAAATCAATCATTGAAGCGATAATTTTCGCCTCCGATACCCCATTGAGTTTGAAACAGATCAAAGATATTGTAAACGAGCCAAATAAGAAACTCTCATCAAATGGCGAAACGAGCAAAATAACGGAGGAAGAAATTAAAAATTTTATTGACGAATTAAATCAAGAATATGCCGAAAGAGGCTCTGCCTTTAGAATTATAGAAATAGCAGAAGGATATCAATTTGCAACCCTTCCTGAATTTGCGAAATGGATTGGGAAACTTTTTAAAGAAAAAAGCAAGAAAAAACTTTCACAGCCAGCGCTTGAAACCCTTGCTATAATCGCATACAAACAACCAATAAGCAAACCTGAAATTGAGGCAATCCGTGGAGTAAATGTTGACCACATAATTAAAACACTACTTGAAAAAAGATTGATAACAATCGTCGGAAGAGCTGAAACCATCGGGAGACCACTTCTATATGGGACAACAAAAGAATTCTTAAAATACTTTGGCTTGAAAGATTTATCGGAATTACCAAAGCCATCGGAAATTGAGGAAATTATGAAAGAAGAGGAAAGCGAAAAACTAAATCTACAAGACGAGGTGAACAAGAATGAAAGAGAAAAAAATGAAGAAAATTGAAAAAGCCGACGAGCTTATTCGCCTTAACAAATACCTTGCGATGTGCGGGATCGCATCAAGAAGAAAAGCCGATGAACTAATCCAGCAAGGAAGAGTTGCGGTAAATGGTGAGGTCATAACACAACTCGGCATAAAAATAGACCCCCGAAAAGATAAAGTCACAGTTGATGGAAAACCTGTAAAACCTGAAGAAAAATTTGTTTATATCGTCTTAAACAAACCAAAGGATTGCATAACAACAGTAAAAGACGAAAAAGGAAGACGAACAGTTCTTGATCTTGTAAAAGTTAAACAAAGAATTTTCCCGGTTGGGCGACTTGATAGAAACACAACAGGTGTCCTTCTTCTCACAAATGATGGGGAACTCGCCTATCGCCTTATGCACCCGAAATATAAAGTTGAAAAAGCGTATAAAGTTGAGATAGATAAACCAATAAAACCGGAAGACATTGAAAAATTAAAGCGAGGTATAATGCTTGATGGCAGAAAAACAGAAGCATGCGATATTTACATCCTTCCAGATAGCGATAGAAAAGAGCTTGGCATAACAATTCATGAGGGAAGATATAGACAAATAAGAAGAATGTTTGAACGCCTCGGATACAAAGTTAGAAAATTGCACAGGGTAAGCTTCGGCGGTATAACTGTTAGCGGGATGAAAAGAGGGGAATGGAGATATCTCACAGAAAAGGAAATAAGAAAGTTGAAAAAACTCGTTGGACTTGAATGACAGAGTGAATCAAAAACAAAATTTTTCAAATCTCTATGAACAAAAGGCTAATCCTTTTACCTTTACTTATTTATTTTTACTCGTGTGCATCTGCACAGAAAATTACCGAAGCAAAACCAGAAGTTGAAAGAGAAATAGTTTATTATGAAGATACCCAATTAAACCAGTTAAAATATGAACTTGATGAAATTTTCAAAGACCCGAGCTTTTCAAATGCATATTGGGGCGTCATAATTCAATCACTTGAAACGGGTGAATATCTCTATAGATTAAATGAACACAAAAGCTTCATCCCAGCCTCAAATATGAAACTATTTACAACTGCGGTTGCGCTAATTAAACTTGGACCTGACTTCAGATACAAAACCTATATTTACACCGATGGAAAAATTAAGGATGAAATTTTATATGGCAACATTTTCATTCGTGGAAGCGGAGACCCAACTATCTCAGGTAGATTCACCAACGGAGATGTGATAAAAACTTTCAAAGATTGGGCTGATAGCTTGCTAAAATTGGGAATTAAAGAAATCAATGGTGATATAGTCGGGGATGATAATTATTTTGATGATCAATATATGGGGACAGGATGGGCATGGGATGATGAAACATACTGGTATTCTGCACACATTAGCGCCTTGTCTTTCAACGATAACTGCGTTGATTTTGAAATTTTTCCCGGGAAAAAAATCGGCGACCCCGCAATTATCAAAATCAACCCGAACACAAAATATGTTCAAATAAAAAATCAAGTTATAACTGTTCATCCCGATAGCTCAACCAAAATTGATTTCTTCAGAGCACCGGGAACTAACATAATCAATGTATTTGGAAAAATAAGCCTGAAATCAAAACCACAGAAAGAATCAATAAGTATTCATAACCCAACGCTTTACACTGCAACTGTTTTTAAAGAGGTTCTGGAATCAAAAGGAATAAAAATAACCGGCTCCGCTGTTGATATTGATGACACATTTTTGAATCCAGATTATGAAAACATGACGATTCTTGCCTCCTACGAGTCCCCACCCTTAAGTGAAATCATAAAAGTTATAAACAAGCGAAGTCAAAATTTTTATGCCGAACAACTCTTTAGAACACTTGGTAAAATTTTCGGTGGTGAAGGCTCAACTCAAAAATCGGTTGAAGTTATAAAAACCACACTTTCCCAATTTGGAATCCCCCCTGAAGCAATTTCAATTTATGACGGCTCCGGTTTATCAAGACTGAACCTTGTCACGCCGTTCCAAATTTTAACACTTTTAAACTACATGTATAAGCACGAATACTTCTCATATTTTTACGAATCCTTGCCAATAGCTGGAGTTGATGGGACACTTGAGACAAGAATGAGAAAGACAAAAGCCCAGGGGAATGTGCGAGCGAAAACCGGTTATGTCCAGTACGCAAGGGCTCTTTCCGGATATATAAAGACAAAAGATAACGAGATGCTTTCATTTGTAATGATTACAAATAACTATCTCATCCCTACATCTGCCGCAAATATGATCCAAGATATCGTATGTCAAAGGCTGGCGGAATTTTCAAGAAGAAAATAAAAAGGGCGGGATGAAAATCCCGCCCTTTACTATCCATTAGCGTTGATCAATTGGAACATAAGTCTGATCCATAGGTCCGACATACTCAGCCCTTGGTCTATAAATCCTGTTGTCGGCAAGCTGTTCAAGAATATGCGCTGTCCACCCAGTTATACGGCTAACCGCAAAAATTGGAGTGTAAAGATCAAGCGGAATTCCCATGTAGTAATACACAGAAGCAGAATAGAAATCAACATTTGGCCACACGCCTTTCTCACCAAATTCCTTAACCCAGAGCTCTTCAATCCTCGCGGACATCTCATACCACTTCGTATTGCCAAGCTTCTCGCCAAGCATCTTTGAATATTTCTTAAGTATCAAAGCTCTCGGATCCATTGATTTATATACCCTATGACCAAACCCTTCAAGTTTCCTTTTCTCCTCAATCGCTCTCTTAACAAAATCATCAACTTTTGAAAGATCACCAATTTCAAGTAAATACTTCATAACTTCCCTATTAGCCCCGCCATGCAAAGGTCCCTTCAATGTCCCAATCGCTGATGTAACCGCTGAATACATATCCGTCAATGTAGAAATTGTAACTCTGGCTGAAAATGTTGATGCATTCATTTCATGCTCTGCATGCAGAATCAAAGCAACATCCATAATTTTTGCATAGAGTTCATCCGGCTTTTCACCCTTTAGCATGTAAAGGAAGTTAGTTGCAATGTTAAATTCTTTATTTGGTTTCACAGGTTCTTTACCGTTCCTTATCTGCTCCCACGCTGCAACTATTGTTGGGAACTTCGCAGTGAGACGAAGTGCCTTCCTTCTGTTAGCCTCAAGCGAATTGTCATTTCTCTCGGGGTCAAATAAACCAAGAAACGATACAGAAGTCCTTAACACATCCATCGGGTCTGAATCCTTCGGCATAAGCTTCATAACAGTAATGAGCTGATCTGGAATATCATATTCAGCACGAATCGCCTTCACAAATTCATCATATTCACTTTTCTTTGGAAGGCGATAATTCCACAAAAGAAATGCAACCTCCTCAAAATTAGAATGTTCGGCAAGATCTGCAATATCGTAACCAAGATATAAAAGTTTACTCCTTTTACCATCAATGAAGCAAAGTTGAGTCTGGTTCGCTATGACATTTTCCAGACCCTTTACATAGGTTGGTTGTGTTGTTGGCGCCTGTGACATGGCTAATTCCTCCTTTTTAATTTGTTTAATATGTGCTTTACCCGAAATAATTGCCCCCTTGTAAAGAACAACACTTTATTTCCTGTGCCACAATGCATGTTTACCACGAAAGTTTTCTTAACACGATTTCCTATATTTAATGTAAAAACAAAATCACTGAAATTCAAATTAAACTTCCCCACACCAAAATTTGAACAAATAGCGAGACAAACTCAAATACCCAAAATCCCCTTCACAATTTCCTCAACTTGAGCGAGGTTATATGGCTTCTTTATAAATTTCACTCCGAATGGCAGAGATTCTTTAACTTTATCACTTATATCAACAAAACCAGTGACAAGAACGAATTTAACATCCCCCGAAATTGAACTTATCCTTCTTATAACCTCATCCCCCATTATCTTTGGCAAACCATAATCAACAAAAACAATTTTAACATCTGGGTTTTCAACGAATTTCTGAATCCCGCTTTCGCCATCCTCCGCCTCAATCACGCTAAATCCAAGTATCTCAAGATAATCTCTCATGATTACTCTCAAACTTTCCTCATCTTCAATTACAAGCACTTTATAACCCTGTCCAATTTTTTGCATTTTCTCCTCTCCCCGATTTATTCTTAATTCCTTTTCCTCTTCAAAATGAACCGGAAGATAAACGAAAAAAGTTGTCCCTTTCCCGACCGTGCTTTCAAAATCAACAAAACCGCCATGAATTGTAACTATATTTTTTACAATCGCAAGCCCAAGACCCGTTCCCTTGCCAGGCTCTTTCGTCGTGAAAAACGGCTCAAAAATTTTATCCTTTAACTCATCACTTATCCCAACGCCAGTATCCGAAACAGCAATTAAAACATAAACATCAGAAACAGCCCTCCCAAATTTTTTCTCAACAAAGTTTTTATCAACTGAAGAAACCGAAATCGTTAACTTACCACCAGTTGGCATTGCATCACTCGCATTTAAAGCCAAATTCAAAATTACCTGCTGTAAATCACCATAAGACCCCAGAATAATAAAGTCTTTTTCAATATTTACACCTATCTCTACATTTTTTGGGAGAGTATGCTCAAGAATCTTCACACAATCAAAAACAAGATTTTGGATTGATATCGGCTTGTATTCCTCAACTTTTTTCCTTGAGAACTGCAAAAGCCTTTTTGCAATCTCTCCACCTCTTTGAACTGCGGAAAGCGCAGAATCAAGATAACTCAAGATATTTTTATCAACTGTCTTAATCTTAATAATTTCAAGCATCCCGCTTATAATCCCAAGAACATTGTTAAAATCATGCGCAATTCCACTTGCAAGCTGACCAAGAACCTCAAATTTTTGAAGCTCAAGCATTCGTTCCTCGTTCCTCTTCCTCTCAGTTATATCTCTTGCTATACTTATGCGACCTATATACCTCCCATTTTGCGCAAAAACTGGAATTCCAATCCTATCTATTATCATTCCATTTTTCAACCTTAACTCACTATACTTTACAGCTTCCCTATTGCTAACCCAACTTTTTATTCTTTCTATCTCCGACTCATCCTGAACCAAATCTTTAAATTTTTCAAGAAACTCTTCAAATGTTTTCCCAACTAACTCATCAGGTGAACTAAAGCCAGTAATTCTACAGAATTCCTCGTTGACAAACTCAATTATGCCTCGCTCATTTTGAAATAAAATTCCATCCGAGATGTTCTTTAAAATCGTCTCCAATCTCAATTTTAGCTTCTGTTCCTCGGAATATCTCTCCATCAATTCCCTCTGGAGTCGCTTTCTTTCACTTACATCCTCAATCACAACTTGAACTGCTGGTTTCCCCTCCCACATAATTCTTGAGCCTCTAACCTCAACATCTATTACGCTTCCATCAAGGCGAACAAACTTTTCTTCAATTGGCGGGGCTTCCTTACCTTGCTCTAATATCCCCCTTATACGAGCAATCACGGTTTCCCTATGATCTGGATGAACAAAATCAAGTACAGGTTTTCCAATTATATCGCTTTCATCCTTTCCTCCACCAATTTCAACTGCTTTTTTATTGCACTTGACAATTTTACCATCTTGATGAATTACAACTCCAACTGGCAGGTTCTCAAACAAACTTTGGTAAAGTTCCTTTTGTCTTAAAATCTCGCTCATATCTCTATAAATTCCCAAAACATACATTTTTTCACCTATCCTTACATAACTTACACTTGTCTCAACCTCAATTCTTCTCCCATCCTTTGAAAGCGCTGTAAATGTGTATCTCTGTGGAACTGGAACGCCACGGGCGATCTTTTGCTTTCTATCCTCAATTAAAGCCCTTGATTCAGGAGCAACGAGGTTCATGAAATCAGTGTTGTTCAATTCCTCAGTTGTATAGCCAAACATTTCCTGAAACTTTTTATTAACCTCAACAAATCTACCTTTTTCAAGGTCAAGTATATAAACGCCATCGTTTGAATTTTGGAAAAGCAAAGTGTAAAGTCGCTGTATCCTTTCCCTCTCCTCCCTTTGTCTTTCTCTCTCTTCCGCACGAATCATCTCCCTCATATTTCTCAAAAAGAAAAATACATAAACTAAAAGCACCGCTACAATCAACGCAGAAATAAAATAAATAACCTTAAGATTTGCCCTCGCAATCTTTTGAACCCTTTCATAAGGTGAGCTTACAACAAAAATCAAATCATTCCCATAAATCTTGAAATGTGAAAACCCAGCGAATTTCTCAGGATAATCTTTTAATTTATATCTTACAATTCCTGACCCTTTTACAAGCATTGTATCAATGTAACTGAAAACGCCAACATCCCTACCCTGCGGGATATGACATTTAAGACAACTTCTGTCTTCTAATTCAGACATCCTTAGAACCATCTCTGGATGTGCAGAGTGAAAAACAAGAATTTTATCCCCAGTTATAATCCATGTATCGTAAAGTTTAACCTCTGGCTCGGTCAGTTTTAAGAATGAGCTTATCAATGAGTCAATCTCAATTGTACATGCGACTGCCCCACGAAATTTTCCCTTATCGTAAATTGGAAAGAGGATCAAAGAGAGTGGCTTTTTAAACAGATTCTTTCCAGATGTATCAAAGACAACAACTGGGACATAAACCAAACTGTCACCTTGGATCTTCGTTAACTCTTTCCAGAATTCATAACTCTCATATTTTTCCCCGATTGCTTGTTTCATCGTTGAATAAACAACCTCACCTCGCTCGTCAAGAACAGATATAGCGTTGACAAAGTACATCTTTACATATTCAAAATATGAATTAACATCATCTTCCATTTTCCCTGGCAATCTTTTCCTAATGGACTCAAAAGAAGATAAAACTTTTAAACCGTTTTCCCTCGCCTGGATATATTCTTTAAGTGCGCCAGAAACTTGCCGAGCAATTTGGACTTGCGATTTCCCCAGAATTGAAACTATTTCCCCCTCAACTCTGCTGTTAAAATAAAACGCAACACCAGCTATAACAATTAAAAGAAAAACAACAGCAATGGATAAAATTATGTTGAATCGTTTTTGCATTTCTCTCTCTCTCTCTCTCTGCATAATTTCAGGAGGATTTTTTAAAAAATTAAAAAAAATATAAAATTCTGTCAAGTTAAACTTATAAAAAGCCAATGCCCTTGCAAATTTATCTTTGAACGACATCTTGTCCCACTGCTTTCATCTTTACTATCCTAATCTACCACATACGCTTGACTCAAAGATGAAGTCATAGATTTCATTTTTCTTTAAATCATTCGGGATGATAAAATAGATCAGGTCAGCGTCTTTTCCTCTCTCAATGCTACCGCAAATATCATCAAAACCAAGCGCTTTAGCCCCGTTTAAAGTTGCAATTTTTATCAATTCCTCATTACTTACATCTTTGTAAAATTCCCTCGCAAATTTTAACTCATTTAATATGTTCAAATCCCGATTACTTGCAATGCTATCAGTTCCAAGGCAAACATTTATGTTGTTGTCAAGAAACTTTCTCACAGGTGCTTTTCCAACTTTTAAAAAGAAATTACTTCTGGGGCAAGTGCATATGCTTACATTTCTTTTGCTCAAAATTTCAATATCTTCGTCATCAACATTCACACAGTGAACAGCAAGTATATTTTTGTCAAGAAACCCAATCTGGTCAAGATATTTAACTGGGGACACCCCTGGTGGTTTCCACGAATAATCAAATCCATTTCTTTCAATCAAAAAGGAGCGGAAGAAACCAGAACCATTTTTTATAAATTCAACCTCATCAATTACTTCAGCCAGGTGAACGCTTGTTTTTGAATCCCCGTTGAAATTTTTTATTAATTTGAATAAGGTTTCAGAAACTGAATATGGAGCATGTGGAGACAGGGAAATTTTGAATTCCCTCTGTAAATTGTGCTTTTTTACAACCTCATTAACATTGTGAACAAGATCTTTCAAAACATTGAAAAATTCCACACCTCTTTCCTCAATAAACGAGATCAACTCAATAAAAATTTGAATTTTCATTGGGACTCTCAAAAGCATTGTTATCAATTTCCCCGTATTTGAGACATCACCGATTGCTATTGTCCCCGAGTTTATCATTTCCTCAATTCTCCTTTTCACAGTTCTTTTCCATTTTCTCTCTGCGAAAGTTTTAATAAATTTTATCTTACCTGCAACACCTCTGCCATTAAATAATCTTTTCCTTTGCTTGATGATTTGATAAAGCCAATCTTTGAAATCACTAACTTCTTTAATTTTTACCCCTGACAATTCAAGATGGGTATGAGCATTCACAAAACCAGGCATGATCAGTGCATTTTTTAGATTAATTTTTCTTTCAACATCTTTAAATTTTGAGTCAATTTCCTCCCGAGCCCCGAAATCAATTATTCTATTTCCATCAATTACGATAGCCCCATCTTCAACCATTTCTGAAGTTATTGGCAAAATATATTTCGCATAAAAAATTTTCATGATAGAAATTAAACCTTTGTGCTTTCAATCACATCTAATTTAGTGAAGACAGAAAAACAAAACAAAAAAGATAAAAAGCCATGAAGACAAAAATAATATCCACAGCGATTGCGTTGTTTCTAATTACCTCGTTATCATTCTCACAAATGCTTGGTCCAAGATTTGGATTCCCCCCAGATGATAACATTTGGCAAAGGGGAATAACAAAACTTTATGATGAGCTAAAATTGACAGATGAGCAAAAATCAAAGATTCAAAACTTGTTCTTTGAATTTAGAAAAAATCAAGCTGACATAATCGGAAAATTGAACAAGGCAAGGATTGAACTTCAGGAATTGCTTTATGCTGAAAAGCCCGACAAATCAGCGATTGACAAAAAAACTGATGAGATTTCTGCTTATATGAAGGAACTGACAAAAAACAGAGTAAATCACTGGATGAACATCCAGCAAGTGTTGACGCCGGAACAAAGAAAAATTTTAAAAGATAAACTTGGCTACCCAGGACTTGGATTGGGATTCCGTGGCTGGGCTAAACCTGGAAGAGGATTAAAATTAAGATTGCACTGCTGGTGAGATAATTTCACAGGAAGGGAAAGCTCAAAAATTGTAATCTCTCAAAGAAGTTGTCCGAATAAATGTCATTGCGAGAAGCAGAGTGGCGAAGCAATCTCAAAAAATCATTTTCAACTCACCCCCTTTAATTCCCCCTCTCTAAATTTTAGAGAGGGGGTTAGGGGGTGAGTCTATTTATTAACTCACCTCTTTAATTCTTCTCTATGAAGTTGTAGAGAGAGGACAAGGGGTGAATTATTGCGAGTGGCGAAGCGACGAAGTCGCAAAGTAATC
>Ga0209289_100476_pt1 | contig 20924 bp, 17 predicted proteins | sample GXS110809BmetaG_FD_184121 | JGI IMG/M metagenome (GOLD analysis project Ga0209289, IMG submission 184121) | Hot spring microbial communities from Gongxiaoshe hot spring, China to study Microbial Dark Matter (Phase II) - GXS 110809B (SPAdes)... ...
GTGGAAGCCAGTTGAAGGACGGGTTGGCTTCTCGGTGGCGCTGACTTATCCGCTGCTTTCACCGAAGGCGGCGCATGACAAGCCCCGAAGGCACTTTGGGAACAAAGTAGGTCGTCTTCGGGGGCAGGCGAAGACCCTGTGCCGCCACTTCCCGAACCAACTCCAACGGCACGGGACGCAATAGGATGGCAAGGCAACCTTCTTGCTGGGCAAAAGTGTGGGCATTTTTTGCCTCCTGCGTGTAACTGACGATGACACTTTCAGGGGCAATACCTGCGCCTGCCATCACAATCGGCAAGACAGCATGATGCAAAATGGCGGTGTCCACTTTCCGCAAAGGCGGTGGCAATTGCTCCAATGCCTGTGCGACACCACTTTCAAACCCGTAGACGAAAACTTGCTTGACCCGCTCTTGGGCGACGATGAGGAAAGAGACGGTCGGTGCTTCCGCAAGGAGGCGCTCTAACCCTTCGTCCGTCCCGTCCCAGTTTGCGTTGACGGTCCGAAACCGTCGCATCAACTCCCGCAGCAACCGCTCCACACTTTCAGGTTGAGCGAACCGAAAGAGCCGATGGGTTGGCAGCACCGTCGCATTGCGTTGGTAATCGGCGAGGACGATGCCGACAAAGTTGGCAGGATGGTCAGGGTCGCTGCGGGTTTCAGGCAACTCTTCCCGAAACTTCAATGCTGTCTCGTAGCGATGATGCCCATCGGCGATGACGAGCCATTGATTTGCCAGCCATCGGTTGACCGCTTCGGCAAAGGCGGGGTCATTCACCCGCCAGACCGAATGTTCCACGCCATCCAGATGCGCCCTCAGCCACGCTTCCCCTTGGGCTGCTGCTCGCAACAACGCCTGCCATTCGCCTGTTTCGTCACTAATCAGCCCGTGCACTTGGCTGAGTTCAGCACCTGTCGCCCGCAGCAAAAGCAATCGGTCGCTCTTGGGTTTGGGCATCGTTAGTTCATGGGGACGCACCCAACCCGTTTCGTAATCCAGCAATGGGACGGTAGTAAGGAGCGCCCAATGTTCCCGTTGAGCGCCCCGCCACAAGAAGCGTTGGGCATAGACGAACAAGGCGGCTTCCTCTTCCTCCCGCAGAATGCCCTCTTTAAGCCATTGCCGCCATAATCGCCCTGCTTCTTCGTAACGGTCAAAGTGCGTTTCCTTCAGGGTGGGTGGCAGGATGAGCCGAACGATGTTGAAAGGGTGACGGGCAAGCAATTCAGCGCATTCCCGCTCGCTGATGATGTCGTAAGGCGGGGCGATGAGCAAACTCAGGTCGCCGATTGCCGGGTTGAAGATAATGGGGCGGAAAGGTTTTGCCCTTAGCCCTCGTTCTTCCATCCGACCTGATGAGCACCTCCTTTTGCCGCCACCAATGATGACGCCGCCAGTTTGCAGCGGAAAGGCAAGAAGGAAGGCGCTATAATGATGCGGGCATCGTCATCAACAGCAATAGGGGGCATTAGCGATGGGCAACAAACGCACCAGCACTTTTTTGACACGACAAGAACCTTCCCTGCGCCCGCCCTTTACCCTGTTGCTAAAACGCCTTCAATGCAAGGAAGAGGTCTTCCGCAAGGGTGAAGTGCTCTTTTGGGAGGGCGACGAACCCAATTGGCTTTACCTGATTGAGCAAGGCAAAGTCATTTTGTGCAAACCCTTGCCCGCTGAAAACAAACTCAAAACCATTGTCGCCGTCTGCTCCTCTGGCGACCTTGTCGGCGAAGTGGCGGTGTTGGACGGACGACCTTACGACACGGATGCCATCGCCTTGACGCAAGTGACCGCCCTGCGCATCCCCCGCGAAGATTTCCTTTATGCCCTGCAAAGTGACCCCTCGTTAGCCTTGCAGGTTATCAGCAACTTGGCGACGAGATTGCGCCAAGCGCAGGAGGTCATCCGATGGCTCAGCACGCAACGGGTAGAGAAGCGGCTTGCTGCGTTGCTGTTGGCATTGATGGGGCGCTTCGGCACGCGGACGGAGGAAGGCATCGTCTTGGACAGCAGTTTCAGCCGCTACGATTTGGCGGCGATGGCGGGGACGACCGTGGAGACGACAGTGCGGACGCTGAGCGCTTGGGCACAAGAGGGCATCATCAAAAAACACCGCCGCCAAATCGTCATCGTAGATGCCCGCAAACTCGCCCAAATCGCCCGAGAGCCATAGCAAAGGTTCGCAGCAGGACGCTGCCAGTCAACTGTTTCACCCTCAACACCATCCCTCGGTCACGCCTGCGAATTTGTTAAGGCAACTCTTTACAAATCCCGACGGCTCGGTTATAATGTGGGCGGCTTAAATGGTGAGGATAGCGACGGTCGGGTTGACGGGCGGAAAAAAACCGCGCCTGAAAAAGGAAGGTGAAACCGCATGACGAAGATGGAGCAACCGTTCAACTTATCGCCGACGAGGCTTGCCATCGTCAGGCTTTTGAAGGAGTGGGGTAAAGGGACAGCGAAACAACTCAGCAAGGCGTTAGGCATAAGCCGAATCGCCGTCCATCAACACCTTAGTTGGCTCAAATCTATGGGATTGGTTGAGAGTAAAGAGGAACGACAAGGGCGCGGTCGTCCGTCGGAAGTGTTCACTTTGACCGAATCGGCGCAGGAACATTTCTTCCCGCGCCGCTACGATTTGCTGGCACTCACTGTCCTTGATGAAGTCGCTTCGGAATTGGGCGAAGAATTTTTGCTCAAGTTGTTTCGTCGCTACCGGGAGCGGTTGGCAAAGCAGTTGGGAAGGCGGAAAGGAAGTTTAAGGGAGCGAGTTAAGTCGTTGGCGGATTTCCTTGCTGAAGAGGGCTACCTTGCTCGGTGGAAAGAGACGAAGGATGGCTTCATCCTTTCCCTGCCCAACTGTCCTATCGCCCAGATTGCCAAAAGGTTTCAACAAGCATGCACCTCTGAGGTTGAGATGCTGAGGAAAGTTTTGGGTGCACCTGTGACGAGGGAATGCCATCAAGTGGTTGGCGATAGTTGTTGCCGCTACTTTATCGCCAAACCCGGAAGCCGCAAAACCGAAAATCGCCGTCCCGCCTTCTCAGGGACGAGAAAAAGTAAGGAGGTCTTGCGACGATGAGCGAAGTGCTGGAAATACGCAACTTGCGCGTCGCCGTTGAGGGGCGCGAAATTCTCAAGGGTGTCAACTTAGTGGTGCCCAAAGGCGAAATCCATGCCATGATGGGTCCGAACGGTTCGGGCAAAAGCACCTTAGCCCAAACCCTGATGGGGCACCCGCGCTACGAGGTCTTGGAAGGAGAAGTGCTCTGGAAGGGGCAGAACATTCTGGAGTTGTCGCCCGACGAACGGGCAAAGTTGGGGCTCTTTCTGGCATTCCAGTATCCCGTGGAAATTCCCGGCGTCGTCTTGGGCAACTTCCTGCACATCGCCTACCAGGCTGTCAAGGGCAAGGAAATCCCTCTCGGTCAATTCAACCGATTGCTGATGCAAAAGTTGCGCCTGTTAGACATGGACGCCAGTTTCATCGGGCGGGGGCTTAACGAGGGGTTTTCGGGAGGCGAAAAGAAGCGGTGTGAAATTCTCCAACTTGCCGTTTTGGAACCCGAATTTGCTGTCATGGATGAAACCGATTCGGGCTTAGACATTGACGCTGTGCGCATCGTCGCCAACGCCGTCAACACCGTCTACGAGCAATCAGGCAAACAGATGGGCTTTTTGATCATCACCCACTACTCACGCATCCTGCGTTACATCAAGCCGTTGCACAAAGTCCATGTCATGATGGACGGGCGTGTCGTCCTTTCGGGCGGTCCTGAACTGGCGGAGGAACTGGAAGAGAAGGGTTACGATTGGCTGGAAGAGAAACTGAAAGCCGAAGGGGTGCTGGCATAGTGTTACACGCTGTCATTCATCCCGAAGGAGGGAAAGACGATGGCAGAACAAGAGAAGGAACTGCGTGAGTTGGCAGTTTACAAATACGGCTTCCGCGACGAAGACGCCCGTTACGAGTTCGTCGTCCCGAAGGGCTTGAGCAAAGAGGTCGTGGAAGCCATCTCGCACTACAAAGGCGAACCCGACTGGATGCGAAAGATTCGCCTGCAAGCCTTGGAAATCTTCTTCCGAAAGCCATTGCCCACTTGGGGCGCTGACCTGTCGGAGTTGAACTTTGACGAAATCACCTACTACGCCGCGCCGACGAAAGCAAAGTTCCGCTCGTGGGACGAAGTGCCCGAATACATCAAGCGCACCTACGAGCGTTTGGGAATTCCCGAAGCAGAGCGGAAATTCCTTGCGGGCGTTGGGGCACAGTATGACTCAGAGGTGGTCTACCACCGTGTCCGCGAAGACTTGGAACGGTTGGGTGTCATCTTCGTGGACATGGACACAGCGGTTCGGGAGTATCCCGACCTTGTGAAGGAATACTTTGGCACCGTCATCCCGCCGACGGACAACAAGTTCGCTGCCCTCAACACAGCGGTCTGGTCGGGCGGTTCGTTTGTCTATGTGCCAGCAGGCGTTCATGTGGAAATGCCTTTGCAAGCCTACTTCCGCATCAACGCCGAAAACATCGGTCAGTTTGAACGCACCCTCATCATCGCCGAAGAAGGAAGTTTCGTGCATTACATTGAAGGTTGCTTGCCTGCAGGTGAGCAAATCAGTCTCGGTGACCGATGGGTTAACATTGAAGCCGTAAAGCCCGGCGATTTCGTCGTGACGGCGACAGGCGAAAAGCGCCGCGTCCGAGCCGTCATGACCCGTCATTACAAGGGCGACCTCGTGGAAGTCGTCCCTATTTCGCCTCACAACGCCTTCCGACTGACGCCTGAACATCCTGTCTTGGCAGTGCGTCGGGAAACGGTCGCCGTTCGTCGCCGCCGACGCAATGGATGGTTGCCCGAAGTTGACACTCGGAAACTTCTGCAAGTTCAACCCACTTACATCCCCGTCGGCGAGTTGAAAGTCGGCGACTTCCTCGTGTTCCCGAAGATCAAGGCGGGCAATTTCAACCCTGAGTTCACTCCTGAAAAGTTGCGCTTGTTGGGTTACTATCTCGCTGAAGGCTCGGCGTTCGTGCACCGCAAGTTGAATCAACCCGTCGTTTCCTTCTCCTTCGGCGAACATGAAGCGGACATCATTGAGGAAGTTAGGGCGCTCATCCAAAAGGTGACGGGCAAATCTCCTCAAGTGGTGCGTCAGCCAAGCCGACATGCCGTCAATATCATCGTCTACTCCCGTGAACTGATGGACTTCTGCTTGCGCCATGCAGGTAAGGGCGCTGATAGCAAGCAACTCAGCCCCGAAATCATGGAGTTGCCGCCGGAGCAAGTGAAATCGCTATTGGAAGCCTACTTCCTCGGTGATGGCAATGTGTGCCTTAAAGACGGACGCAGCGTGATGAAGCGAGTTAGCACGGCTTCGCTGACTTTGGCTCGGCAAATTCAGGAGTTGTTGGCTCGCATGGGCATTTACGCCAGCATCTTGAAGCGCGAAGGTGGCGAAGACATCCTTCAAGGTCGTCGCATCCAACGCAAAGACCAGTTCATTGTCGTTTGGACGGAAAACAAGCGATGGAGCGAGGTTCGGGATGCAGGCGATTACTTCCTCGTGCCTATCAAGGACATTCGCCGCATCCCTTATGATGGTCTCGTGTTCAACCTGCATGTGGAACATCCCAACGCTTACCTCGTTCGCGGTTTCGTCGCCCACAACTGCACCGCTCCGATTTACTCCACCAACAGCCTGCACAGCGCTGTCGTGGAGTTGATTGCCAAGCCCGGTGCGACCATCCGCTACACGACGCTTCAGAACTGGTCCCACAATGTCTACAACTTGGTCACCAAACGAGGCGTCGCCTACGAGGACGCAAAAATCATCTGGGTGGATGCAAACATTGGTTGCGTGTGTGAGGGTGAACTGGTTTACACCGAGCATGGACCTGTGCCCATTGAGAAAGTAGAGCCGGGCACGAAGGTGTGGAGTTTTGACGAAAGGGCGCGTCAGTGGGTATTGCGTCCTGTCGTGGCTCGCAAGTATAGCGGCTTGCAAAAGGTCTATGAGGTGATCTTCGCCAACGGACGGACGGTTCGGTTGACCGCCAACCACCCGCTCCTTGCCCTTCGCTACGACCCGAACCGACCGAAGAAATTGGGTCGCTACTTCCTTGAATGGGTGCCCCTTGAGCGGCTTTCCGTCGGCGATTATGTCGTCTTTCCGACAACCCTCCCATCGGACGGGCAACCTTACCGCTTCTTGAGCCCTGAACTCCCTGAGAAATTTGTCGGTCGCAACCAACATGGAGCCACTTACGAAATTCCCAGCCATGCCCGCCTGCCGATAAACTTGCCTGAGCAAACGGACGAAGAGATTTGTTGGCTCTTGGGCTTGTGGCTGGCGGATGGAGATTACCGCATCAAAAACGGGCGAAGTTCTCTAAGGTTCGGTAAGGTGGGATGGAGCGTCCCGAAAAGTGACCGCGCCCGCAAGAGGCTTGAAAATCTGCTGCACCGCTATGTCGGTGAGCATAGGTTTGAACAGCGTCGGGATGGCGTTTACCTGTGCATAAACTCGCTGGAATTGGCTCTCTGGCTCAAAGCCAACGGTTTCGTCAGTGGTGCAAAGCAAAAGCGCATTCCCAGTTGGGTCTTCCAACTGCCATTGAACCAGCGGCTCGCCTTTTTGGCAGGATACTTGGACGGAGATGGTTCGGCGTCCAACTCAGGAATCGTCGTCAAGTCAGCCAGTAGGGAGTTGCTTTCCGATGTCCAGATGCTGGCGACCCTTTGTGACCTTCATCCCAGCGCCGTCCGCTCTGAAGTGAGCACCCAAGACATCAACCGAACGGGACAACCGAAAACTTATGTCGCCTACCGAGTGACCCTCTCGCAAGTTGAACCATTGCGACCATTCCTGACCGATGGCTTGCTGACGAAGTTGCCGACGCGCAAGTGGCACAAGCGTTATCACCAAGGTCGTGGAATCCGACCGACGAAATTGTTCAATGAAGTGACTGGCATCACTCGCATCGTCGCTATTCGTCCGTCAGTAGTTGCGCCAACTTACGATTTGGAGATTGACGGGACATCTAACTTTGTCGTAAACGGCATCCTTGTCCACAACAGCAAGGTCACGATGAAGTATCCGTGCGTTTACATGGTGGGTAAGGGTGCTCGTGGCGAAGTTTTGTCTGTCGCTTTCGCCTCTAACGGGCAACATCAAGATGCGGGCGCGAAGATGATTCACGCCGCTCCTTATACGACCAGCGTCATCACCAGCAAATCCATCAGCGTCTTCGGTGGTCGGGCAACTTATCGGGGCATGGTCAAAGTCTACCCAGGTTGCAAAGGTGCAAAGGTCAATGTCCGCTGCGACGCCTTGCTGCTGGATGAAATTTCCCGCACCGACACCTATCCCGTCATGGAGATTGAAGAAGAGGAAGTGGAAGTCGCCCACGAAGCGACCGTCAGCAAAATCGGCGAAGAGCAACTTTTCTACCTGCAATCGCGAGGTTTGACCGATGACCAAGCCATCAAGATGATTGTCAACGGCTTCTTCCGCGACTTCGCCAAAGAACTGCCGATGGAGTATGCCGTTGAGTTCACTCGCCTAATTGAGTTGCAACTTGAGGGCTCGGTCGGATAAACCTGGCGAACCACTGCCGCGCCTGCCTATGGTAGGGTGGTGCTCGTTTCAACGGCACCGCCCTGCCTTATAGTCGGAAAGGGTGGTCACATATGGCGGAAGTAAAGCAACGGATGTTCACGGACATTGAAGAGCGCATCATTAAATCGGCGCGAGAGGGCGATATCAAAGCCTTTTGTGACGCACTCTTGGAACATCCTGAGGACAGTCGTTTGCTTCGCACTCTTGCTTTGGAAGACCAGGCAGTTGAGTGGCAGGAATTTATGAAGTGCATCTTTGAAACAGCGCAGGTGGAGTTGGGGGATGTCGGAGCCCAAAGTCAAAATCGTAACCCTTGAGGAAGTGACGGAATTGCCTCGGGAACAAACGAATGGGTTACTCATGCATGAAATTGTTTTGGCACGCAATGGTTACTTGCTCCGACCGACTTTTGAAGAGGCATCTCCGACCTTACTGAGGCTTGCATTGGGAACAGGGGTTTGGGGTGAAATGACTTACGATGAACTGGCAAGGTGGTTGGAAGTCCATTCTGTCCAAATTGCTCAATGTGAGCAAACTTGAGATATTTGCTACAAAAGTGCGGTGAAACCGAAACAAACTCAGGAGGATGATGCCTTATGACGCACTCATCAGTGTCAATGCGAATCTCTCGCGAGGCGGTGGAGTTTCTGATAGAGCGAAATGGTGAGCCCTCATGGGTTCGCGATATTCGTCTTAGAGCGTGGGGGGCTTTTGAGCAACTGCCAATGCCGACGCCTCGTGATGAGGAATGGCGGCGCACTGATTTGAAGGCTTTTCGCTTGAGCGATTACGCTCCCCTTTCGCTACCCAGTTACGATGGCGTCCCTTCCGTTGAGGCTCTGCCTGACGAACTTCAACGGTTTTTGCACCCTGGCGCTGAAGAAAACAATGTCGCTGGGTTGCTCGTCCATCACGGAGCGAAGGCTGTGTATCGCTGGCTGAGCGAGGAAGCCGAAAGCAAAGGCGTGATTTTCACCGACATGGCGACGGCTCTGCGAGAGCACGCCGATTTGCTGGACGGTCGCTTACATCAACTCATCCCGCCAAACGAAACGAAATTCGTCGCTTTGCATGCCGCATTGATGAACGCGGGTGCTTTTGTCTATGTCCCGCCAAAAGTTCGGCTGGAATTGCCGTTGCATCTTTTCTTCTGGCTTGACACCGAGCGAAGTTCGTTGTTTGACCATCTGCTCATCATCGCCGACAAAGAGAGCGAAGTCGTCGTGATGGCACATTACGCTTCACCGCAAGGCGAGTTTTCTGCCCTCAGCAGCGGAGCCGTTGAGATTTTCGCCGAACCTGGTTCCCGTGTTTACTTCATCAGCCTGCAGGAATGGGGTGAAAAGGTTTACGACTTTCACTTCGTCCGAGCCAACATCCGCCAAGACGCCTACATGCGTTGGGTCTTGACAGCCTTTGGAGGCAAACTTTGGCGCATTAACTGCCACAGCAAGTTGGTTGAGCCTGGGGCGAGCACCGACATGCTGGGCATGAGCGTTGGCGCTGGCATCCAGCAGTTTGACCACCACACTTTCCAAGAGCATGTGGCGCCGCAGTGCAAAAGCGATTTGCTCTTCAAGGTCGTGCTGATGGACAGGGCTTCGTCCATCTATCGCGGCTTGATCAAAGTGCACAAAAACGCTCAGGGCACGGACGCTTACCAAGCGAACCGAAACCTGCTCTTGAGCCCGAAGGCAAAAGCCGATTCCATGCCGTTGCTGGAGATTGAAGCCAACGAAGTCCGCTGCACGCACGGCGCCACCATCGGTCGGGTTGACGAATTGCAGATGTTCTACCTGATGAGCCGAGGTCTTTCCCGCCGACAAGCCGAGAAAATCCTCGTGGATGGTTTCCTGCGACCTGTCATTGACAAAGTGCCTATCCAATGGTTCGGCGACAAAATGCAAGCGCTGCTGGACGCCAAAATGCTGGCGGAAGCGAAACGATTGGGCTACGCGTGAGCGTGAAGCATTAAAACGGAGGGTTGGATGTTATGGGCGAGTGGATTAAGGTCGGCAAGAAGGACGAAATTCCTGTCAACGGGGCGAAAGTCGTGATGGTTGAAGACACACCTATCGCCGTTTTTCGTGTCGGCGACGACGAGTTCTATGCCATTGAAGACACTTGCACCCACGATGAGGCATCGCTGTCTGAAGGTTGGTTTGCCGACCAGTATGTGATTGAGTGCCCAAGGCATGGCGCCTGGTTTGACATCCGCACAGGCAAAGCCCTTCGCATGCCTGCCGTCTATCCTGTCAAAACTTTCCCCGTCAAGGTTGAGGGTGACGAAATCTTCGTGGAGTGGACGCCACCCGAAGAGGAAGAAGAGCGATGGGGCATCAAAGAGCAGGATTGACAACGCGCCGAGGTGCTCATTATGCGCCCTAAAGGCATTGTCACCATTGACGAGGAGCGAATTGCCCAAGTGATGAAGGAGACACCCGAAGTCATCGCTGCCTATCTGTTTGGCTCGGCAGCAAGGGGTGAAACCGACCATTTCAGCGACCTTGATGTCGCCGTTTTGCTTGAGGACGATTTGCCCAAAGAACGGCGATGGGACATTGAAGGGCGGTTGCTTGACAAATTGTTCCGCATCGTCGGGCAGGATAAAGCCGATGTCGTGGATTTGCAAAGAGCGCCGATTTGGTTTCAAAAAGTGGTCATCAAGACGGGGCGAGTGATTTACGACCGAGACCCGCAAAGGCGAAAGGCTTATGAGGATTGGGTTATGAGCCAGCAAGAGCCCGATGGAGGACGGTGGCACGGAATGGAAGAGATGCGGTTGAGGTTGGAAGTTTTGGAGCGAAACTTGGCGAACTTGGAAACATTAGCCCAACTGAGTTACGACGAGTTCATGGCAGACCCACGCAATTTGCCAGCAGCGGAACGCTGGCTGCAAACATCCATTGAAGCATTGGCGGACATCTCCCGCCACATCATTCGCCGCTTGAAGTTGCGGATGCCCGACGAATATTGGCAAATCCCGCATGTTCTATCGGAAGCGGGTTACCTGCCTTCGGAGGATGTCCCGACTTACGAGGCGATGGTTCGGTTTCGCAACCGACTCGTGCATCACTATTCCGATGTTTTGCCCGACGAAATTTACCGCATCGTCACGCAAGAACTCAACGACATCCGTCGCTGGCGTGACCAACTGGTTCAAATCCTTCAGGCACTTGGCTAACTTTGCGGTATAAGGCAAGAATGGGGAGTGACCGAAAATGATCACGAAGCCGACAGAGTTGAATGTTGAAGCCCTTCGGGAGCAGTTTCCGATTTTCCGCCGAAAGGTTCGGGGGAAGCGGCTGATTTACCTTGACAGCGCCGCCACTTCCCAGAAGCCTCAATGCGTTATTGATGCTGAGCGTGAATTCTATGAGCGCTTCAACGCCAATGTCCATCGGGGTGCTTACTTGATTGCCGAGGAAGCGACCGCTGCCTACGAAGCGGCGCGCGAGAAAGTTGCCAAGTTCATCAACGCTCCCAGCAAAGATTGCATCGTCTTCACTCGCGGGACGACAGAAGCCATCAACTTGGTGGCTTACTCATGGGGTTGGGCAAATCTGCGCGAAGGCGATGAAATCTTGCTGACGGAAATGGAGCACCACAGCAACATCGTCCCGTGGCAACTCATTGCCGAGCGGACAGGAGCGAAAATCAAGGTCGTGCCCATCACCGATGACGGCTTGCTGGATATGGAAGCCTTTGACCGCTTGCTGACCGAGCGGGTGAAAATCGTTGCCGTCACCCATGTAAGCAATGTCTTGGGCACAGTCAATCCCGTGCAGGAAATTTGCCGAAAGGCTCACGAAGTTGGAGCGGTCGTTTTGGTTGATGGTGCGCAAGCGGCACCGCATTTGCCTGTGGATGTGCAGGCAATTGGCTGCGACTTTTACGCTTTGAGTGGGCACAAGATGTGCGGACCGACGGGAAGCGGAGCGCTCTACGGGCGCAAAGAGTTGCTGGAAGCGATGCCACCGTTTTTAGGCGGTGGTGAGATGATTCGCACCGTTACTTTTGAGCGAACGACTTTCAACGATGTTCCCTACAAGTTTGAAGCGGGCACACCTGCAATCGCCCAAGCCATCGGCTTAGGCGCAGCCGTTGACTTTTTGGCAGAAATCGGGATGGAGCGGATTAGGGCGCATGAAATTGAGTTGACTGCGTATGCTTTGGAGCGCTTACAGGAAATTGACGGCATCACCGTTTACGGAGCGGCACCACCTGAGCAACGAGGTGGCGTCATCGCTTTCAACATCGGCGACATTCACCCACACGACTTGGCGACTTTCCTTGACGCTCACGGAATTTGCATCCGTGCCGGTCACCATTGTGCCCAACCTTTGATGCGTCGGTTGGGTGTCGCAGCGACAGCGAGGACAAGTTTCTACCTTTACAACACGCCCGACGAAATTGACGCCCTCGTAGATGCTCTGAACAAAGCCCACCAATTTTTCTCCCGCTGAGCATCACTCAATCTCTTTGCCCTGTCACCGCTTTGCCGTTGAGGTAAGGGCAGGGGTTGCCAAGAGTGTTGTGAGCACCTTCGGCATTACTTCCCACGCCAGTAAGAAAGCGCCGACGATGATCATCGCATCGCCCGGCAACCGCAGTTTGTTGAGTAAGTGGACGACGGGTTGTTCGTAAAATGCCAGCGAGCGTGCCGTTGCGTAATCGCGCCCGATGGCTTCTAAAAGTTGCAACACGCCGACAGGGATGACGCTTAGCACCAGCATCAGCGTCAACCCGATGTTTAGCAGCCAAAAACTTATCCACAATCGCCGCTCGTTCCAACCGTTAGGGTTGGCATGGCGAACCACATACAGCAACATGCCCAACGCCAAAAACCCGAACGCACCCAAAAACGAGCCATGCCCATGCGCAACGGTCAGGTAAGTGCCGTGTTCGTAATAGTTGACGACGGGCAAATTGATAAGCAGCCCTAAAACACCTGACCCGATGAATTGCCATAACGCTGACGCCACGAAGTAAGCGAAGGGCAACCGATGCAGTGTTTTCGCCATGCCGTTGACTTGCAAAGTTCGTAACGCTGTTGAGAGCAGCAAAAACAGTGGGATGACCTCTAAAGTGCTGAAGACGCCGCCGATGCCTAACCAAAAACTCGGCTCACCGACCCACCAAAAATGATGCCCGACGGCGAGGAAACCCGCCAACAAAACGAAAGCGCCTTCCAGATAAAGGCTCTTGGTCACTTCCTCGTTGCTAACCAACTTCAACCCCGCAAAGAACCAACCCAGCACCAACAATTGGAAGAAAGCGAAGATGCCCTCAACCCAATGGTGAACGACCCACCAACGCCAAAAGTCAATGACGACCCAATGGCTATCAGGACGATAGAAGAAACTGGCGAAAAACGCCGCTGTGATACCAATGCCGTTGACGGTCAGCAAATTCAGCAGCGGTCGCCACCGCTCACGGGCGCTTTGCAGCACTGATGCCAAAACAATTGCCCATAGCGTGAAGCCCAAAGCGATGCCACTCCGCCACAACCGTCCCATTTCCAAATACTCTGTCCCCTCGCTACCCAACAGTGGCGAACTCGTCCATCCCTTGACACTTGCATACAGCCCCGCCAATGTCCCGACGACGGAAATCGTCAGGACAGCAACGGACAAGTAAGCGACGGGGCGGTGCCAACTTTGCTCCTTTCCGCCGATGAGCAAGGCGGTGTAAAGGGCTGCCGACATCCACATCCCGACGACCCAGATAACCGCCGTCGCCGTGTGGACAGTTCGGACAAATTGAAAAGGTAAAACTGCCATCCGTTCCAGACCGAGCCGCGAAAAGATGCCGTAAAAGTCCTCACGGGAAGCGTAAGCGTTAGCAAGATAACCGCCCGCAATCGTTTGCAACACGAACACCAAAGCACAGCCTGCCAGCAAAAGCAGCGTGACTTTTTGCAAAAAGGTCAAAGGCGCTTCAGCGCGCTCCTGAAGCGGCGGCAACTCAGGGATTGGTTCAATGTTCACGAAACGATAAGCGATGAAGGCAACGAGAGCGATGAGCAAAACCCAACCGACTGTCCAAGCCGTCCATGCCATCACTTTTGGCGTCGGCGTCAAACCCAAATCGGGCATGGGCGGAAAGTTGTTGGTGTAGGAGCCATCGCCTCTTGGGCGAGGCAGCAAAGCAACCCAAGCCGTCCAAGCCGCAAACGCTGCTAATTTCTCCGCTTCCTCAGGTGTCAAAGTGTTTGAGGCAATTCCCAATGGTCGGTCACCGTTGACAAATCGGTTCTTGTAAAGCGTTACGACTTTTCGGTGGGCTTCTGCCCACTCAGACGGCACGATGGCATTGCCGTTTTTTAAGCGCAATCGCTTTTGGATGAACAAAGCCCTCTGTGTTCCCACTGTGTCACGCAACACCGCCAAATATTCGGCGGTGAAGTCGGGACCGAAGTAACTGCCGTTGCCGAAGATTGTCCCGAAACTCATCAGGTTGCGCAATTGAAAAACTCGCTGACCTGCTTTGATGTCGTCACGGGTGAATAACACTTTGCCGTCCGTTGTGACAAAAGCGTCGGGCACAGGTGGCAACCTTCGGTAAGTTTCCACCGTGCCCCAAAATAGCACGACGCCACTGAGAACGATGACGGCTATCAGTAACTCGTTGGCTTGCCGCAAACTCAAGCGCATCGCGGGAAGACCTCCTCATCAGATGAACGGCAAAAAATTCTTCGCTCAAGAGTCACCCAACTGCTGTCAGGTTTTTCCCTGACATCGTTGTGGGGTTAGATGGAACCTGACTTGGGAGCGACGCGTCCGTCATTGATCCCAAGCGCCTGCGGGAAGTCGGGCGCATTCCTGTCGCCGACGGACTAGGGATGGTGCTGTTCCGCCCCGATAGCAAATATGCTTTCGTCTGCCTCAGTTTCACCCCTGAATTGCATGTCGTGGATGTGAAACGCAAGCGGGTTGTCAAACGCATCCCTGTCGTCAGCCCCTTTTCGCCCAACCTTGCCGTTAGCGCTGATGGGCGCGAAGTGTGGCTAACCCACAAAGATGTCGGCAAGGTTACTGTCGTAATGGCTTTAGTTGGAAAGTCCTCAAAGTGTTGAACACAGGTCCCATCACCAACCATGTGGCGTTGGTGGATTTGCCGGAAGGCAAATTCGCTTATGTGACGGTAGGTGGAGAGGGGGTCGTGAAAGTTTTCAGGCGTGCCCCCGATTTTCGTCAGGTGGCGGTCATTTCCGTCGGCTCGCTCCCGCACGGGATTTGGGCATCGGGTGATCACTCGCGGGTCTATGTGGGGTTAGAGAATGAGGACGCCGTCGTCGCCATAGATACTCGCACCCGCCAAGTTATCGCCCGCATCCCTGTCGGACAAGGACCGATGGCGCTTGTCTATGTGCCTAATGCTGTCCCCAAAGGATTTAGCGGAACAGAAAACCTCGCCCCACCGTTGCAACTTCCGACGAAAGTCGTGAACCTAAAACCGTTCGCCGATGTGAATGGGAACGGGACGATAGTGGTGAGGGCGCAGGGACTTACCGATTTCGTCCTCATCACCCTGAAAAACATGGAACCTGAGACCGACTATGCGGTCTATCTCTCCCGCTCCGACAAACCTCCTTTCTCTCCTGATTTCCTGCTCGCTGTCGTCCGAACAGATAAGCAAGGCAATGGGACTGGACAAGCCCTCGGTCCCGTCCTCAAAATCTGGTCACCTAAACACCCTGCGATGGAAGAGCCTTACCGAGCCATCGTCGTTTGGAAGGTAGGCAACGAAAAAGGGCAACCTGTTTTGGTGGCAACAACCTCCCAATAGGGATACGCCTTTTAATGCCGACGGGATGCTTTTAGGAGTCGCTCTATCATCGCCTTCAAGAGTGTTCGGTGGCAGTGGGCTTCGTCGTCACAAGCGCAAAGGAGTGTCAGGGTTTCTTTGCGTGCCCGTTGCGCCAGTTCGTTCAGCGACGCTTGCGCTTTCGGGTCAGCGGAAATTTGGGCTTCGTAGCGGCGGGCGAACTCGTCCCATGCGATGGCGCCTGACTTCCACGCCCGAATCAAATCAGGTTCGGTGCCCAATTCCTTGCGCCATTCGTGAAACGCTTCCCGCTTGACGCCTCGCGGGTAGAACCGCATGACCAAAATACGAACGCCATCATCCGGCGATGGCGGGTCATAAACACGCTTCGTCTTGACGGGCATTTCCGATCACCACCTTGCTTCAACAAAAAGTCAAAGCCGAATATGACGCAATTTCGCCCTCGTTGAAAATCCGTCCTCATCACACCCCGATTGTCCCTAACCTTTGAGGATGTTCGGAAAGTCACACCCTGAAGAACCGATGCATCGCCATTTTCACGGCTAATAGTCGCTCCAATAGCAGGTCGGATGGAAGGCGTCGGCTTTTCAGCGAAGAAGGGAGCGTCAGGTCATTCATCTCTTTGGAGTGGCTATCAGCCACGACACACCTCCTTTGGCACGGTGAGGGTGTTCGGAAGTTGTGCCCAATCAGCCGTAGGGCACAGGGTTACCTTTCGCCGACGAAAATTTTTGCCTTCCAAGCCGTCGCTAACCGTCCTTGCTTGCCCGTCAACGAATTGGCAGGCTACGGTGACGAAGCCCATTGAAAGGGGCTCTTTCGTCGGCTTTCGCCGACTTCGTGAAAGTCGCCCAGCCTTGAAAGGCTGGGCGAGGATGTCCTCATTGAGAGGTTTTCTGGGCTTAGTTTCCGAACGCACTCCCTAACCTTCCCTTTTTAAGCCTTCTTTTGCCCCATCAACATTGACGAGCGTCAATGACAGACGCAGGGGGGGGTTATAATGTGGGGCGAGTTCAAGGCAAGGGAGGTGATAAGGATGTGGCGTGGGCTCTATCACGACCATCATCTCTTGGGCGCCCAAAAAGACACGATGCCGAGAAGAAAATGGTTTCGTCTCGTCAGTTCCGCTTTAGCCGCTTCCCTCTTTGCTAAAGAGGCAAAAGGGGAAGTTGGGATGACGGCAGTCGCAACGCCTGAGGAATCTGGCGCCCCTGAATCTTGGGAAGGTTCTCATCCCCTTTCCCCTTTCAGTTCTGCTAATGTCATCACAGGAAACCTCTTCACCCAAATCCCCATCCTCGCCTTCTCAGGAAGAGGCTTAAATGTTTCCCTGTCCCTCTTCCACAACAGCGCCTCCGCTTCCAACCTTCAACCCTTCGGCTACGGCTGGACGCATAGTTTCTTTTGGAAGATTGAGGAGGATTGGCAGACAGGCGATGCCATCCTGACCAGAGACACAGGCAGAAAGCACCGTTATACCTATGACTGGCTGACCGGCACTTACCTCCCTCCAACGGGCGTCTACGAGGACTTGGTCAAGAACCTTGACGGAACTTGGACTTTGACCTTCAAAGACCAAACGAAGATGAACTTTGACAGTTCTGGAAAGTTGGTTTCAATCGTTGACAAGAACGGAAACTCTGTGACGCTAACTTACGACAACTACGGTCGTTTGGTTCAAGTTCAAGAGGCTTCAGGGAAGGTTTTGATTTTCGGGTATTCAAGCGGTTCAGGTGGTGGAGGTTATCCTGGTTACCCAGGCTACCCTCCCGGTGGAGGTTATGTTGACACGAAAGTCACAACCGTTACTGACCCACGGGGCAAAGTTTGGCAGTTCAACTATGACTCCTACGGCAATTTGACCTCCATCGTTGACCCGATGGGCTTTTCAATGAGTTTCTCCTACGACGGCTACCACAGGATGACCTCCATCACCGACAAGAGAGGCTTTGTTTGGCAGTATGGCTATGACAGCAACGGTAAAGTCATCTTTGTAAAGCACCCTGATACAGGAAACACCCAAATTTCCCTCAGTTGGGACAATGTCGGCGTCACCATCACCGACCAAGATGGCGTGAAGGTTCGCTACGAGAAAACTTCGGCAGGGGAACTTGGGAAAGTCATCATTGGCTATGGGACCTTGAACCTGACGACGATTTACTCTTACGACAGCCAGCACAACAAGACAAAGGTGACGACTCCAAAAGGGAATGTTTGGCAATACAGTTACGACGGCAAAGGGAACTTGACATCGGTCACTGACCCGTTGGGGAGAACCACGACCATGACCTACGACGACAAAAACAACTTGACTTCCGTAACGACCCCTTCTGGCAAGACAACCCAATACTTTTACGATGCAAACAACAACCTCGTTCAAGTTCAAGATGCGATGGGGAACATAACGAGTTACACCTACGACGCTTATGGGAACAGGACAAGTCAAACGATCAACGGTCACACGACTTATTTTGGCTATGACGCTTCAGGGAACTTGACTTCCATCACCGACCCAGAAGGGAACAAAGTGGAGTTTGGTTACAATGAGATGGGATGGAGGGTCTGGAGGAAGGACGCTTTGTTGCGGGTGACGAATTACGCTTACGACGATTTGGGACGCCTTCTTCAAATCACCTACCCTGACGGGAGCGTTGTTTCCTTCAGTTACGATGCAATGGGCAATATGACGCAGATGCAGGATTTGACAGGGACAACGAGTTTCCATTACGATGGGAGGGGTTTGAAGGTTCAAGAGAGCAAGGACGGCTTCAGCATCCTTTACGCTTACAGTTCGGCAGGAAGGCTTATTAACAGGACAGATTGGACGGGTTCAGGGGCAAGTTTCAGTTACGATGAAGCAGGTAGGTTGGTTTCTTTTGTAGACGCCGTTGGGGAGACGAATTATGCTTACGATGCTGATGGGAACTTGGTTCAGCAGACAAATGTCAACGGGACAGTAGAGGAAATCAGTTACGACGCTTCAGGACAAGTCGTTGAAATTTGGCACAAGAGGAGCAACGGACAAGTTTTTGGTTACCTGAGTTATGGCTACAATGAAGATGGTTTGGTCAGTGATGTTGTTGAGGGAGATGGGAGTGTTGTGACTTACAATTACGATCCATTGTTCAGGCTGGTTAGTGAGCAGAGGGTGGGAAGTTACCCATACACGGTCAGTTACGAGTATGATGCTGCAGGGAACAGGACGGCGAGGATATGGGATGGACAGAGGACGGACTATGTTTACGATGATGCTGACAGGTTACAATTTTATGTGAAGGCGGACGGAAGCATTGTAGCGTATGAATGGGATGCGAATGGGAACATGATAGCGAGGACGGAAGGAAATCAGACGACGCAGTTTGAGTATGACTACGACAACAGGCTGGTCAAGATAACCTATCCAAACGGTAGTGTTGTTCGGTTTGGCTATGATGGGTTAGGTCGTCGTGTTTTCAGGCAGGAGGGCAGTAATGTGCGATACTTTTACCACGATGGGGGCAGAATAATAGCGGAGAGGGAAGGGAATTCGTGGGTCGTTCGTTATTTACATGGGTTGAAACCATGTGGGTTTGTGGCGAACGGACAAGTTCGGATTTATCATGCGGATAGGCTTGGAAGTGTCAGGTGGGTGACGGATGGAGGTCAGAACATCGTTGCAAGTCATGTTTACGAGGGGTTTGGGAAGGTAGTCGGGCAAAGTGGCTCAGGTGGAGGACTTTATCAGTTCTGCGGCTTATGGGGCTACCGAAACGACAATGATGCAGGGTTGATGCATGTTGGTGCGAGGTATTATGAGGTTGAAACAGGAAGATGGGTGCAGAAGGATGTTCAACTAGGATCAAGTCTTAATTCGCAAACTTTAAATCTGTTCACATATTCCATAAATAATCCCACTAATTTATTTGATCCTGATGGAGAGAACGCGGCAGTAGGAGCTCTTGTATTATGCTACCCTACTGCCGTCATTTTAATAGTTGGAGGTGTAGCGCTTGTAGGCGGATTATTGATAGTATGGTATGCTTTACCTAAACCACCAAAAATTGATTGGAGGACGGGCAAACCTAAAGAAGGTAAATGGGTAAAGCAAGGAAGCGAGTGGGTCAACCCTAAAACAGGAGAACGGGTACATCCAGACTTAGATCACCCACATCACGGGCGCCATGTGGATTATGCTGATGGTAAGGGTGGACGATGGAGAATATATCCGGATGGAAGAATTGAGCCGAAAAAATAGGAGGTGTATAGTCAATGAAACTCAAAAAATTTGAACTTGATCAACGGGCAATAAATTATGTTTATAATATTTTATTAACTAAAGGCTTAACTTTATCCAAATATATATTAAATAAACATAACTTAGAACAAGGAAGAATATTTACTATTTTACCAAGAACTGTAAATGAAGATGAATTATATCAATTTAGTACTGGAGGCAAGTTATTAATACCTAAAGATAAAATCCGAACAATAAATTTAAAAGGGCAAATTATAAGAATAGAACCATTACCTGATACAAGTGATTGGTTAATAAGATGGTTATATAATGGTATAAGAAATAATCCTAATTTAATTGCAATTTTTGAGGGTGATTTTAAACCTATTTATTCATATATTGATAAATTACATAGCCGTTTGATGATATATCGTCAGGAAATTTATCATTTTTTTACTGCTGCAGATATAAAATCTAAACCTAATTTGATCAAATATACTCTTAAGGAAGCAGCTCCTTTTCCTTTGCGCGGTTTTTTAGTTTCAATAAATCAATGCAACTTACAAAAATGGCAAGGTAAATTGATTAAAATTGCCATTAATGATATAAAATTATTAGCGCAAAATATAAAAAAAATCATTGTAGGAGCATATGACTTTGAAAGTTATTTAATTTGGGAAGATAGATAATAATAAAAAATCTTATGTTAACAAAAACCATCAAAGCAGTTTATTTCATTTAATAGACGCTTGCGTGAGTTGGACTGTGTAGATTTGTGGTGAGCGGACAAGTTCGCGTCTTGTGTTTGATTGGGTTGAGAAACATTCGGTAAGTGATAGACGCGGGACAAGGTAGTGGGGGCAATCAGGGGATATTAGGGCGGTAGGTTACCTGCTTTTTGTCGCTCTTTTGCCTACCTTTCGTCCACTTTTCGTTCACTTTGCGTCCACTTGTCGTTTACTTCTCTCTTACCTTCCTGCTTGTCCTTGCCCTCCCCTCTTGTCTTAAAGCGACCCTTGCGAGAGTGAGTTTTACCATGCCTAACAAACACTCCGTCAAAGGCATCCTCGTTAGAGCCGAATTGAAGGCAATTTGCTTACTCCGTTCAACCTGCCAAAAGAGAATTTCGCCTCTCACGAAACCTGACGCCAAAAGATACCCATTAGGGGAAGTTGACCGTCAGGGGAGAGGGTAGCGAAGCGGATGGGGCGACCGAGGGAAAGTTCGTCTGTTTTTGTGCCATCGCTGACTTTCCAGACCCGAATCGTCCCATCCCAACTGGCGGAGAGGAGGTGT
>Ga0209289_100477_pt1 | contig 20907 bp, 26 predicted proteins | sample GXS110809BmetaG_FD_184121 | JGI IMG/M metagenome (GOLD analysis project Ga0209289, IMG submission 184121) | Hot spring microbial communities from Gongxiaoshe hot spring, China to study Microbial Dark Matter (Phase II) - GXS 110809B (SPAdes)... ...
GGGGTGGGGCCTGGCCACTGGCCGCGGTGGGGGGCAAGCCCTCCGGTGGAGGTTGCACCCCACTCTCGCTTTCTCCCACAAGGGCCTTCGCCGCCTCCTGGGCCTTAGCCTTCCTCTCCTCCTCCGCGAGGGCCGCCTTGAGGGCCTTGGCGTGCTCCGGGTCTATCTTCTCCAACCGCTTCAGCTGTTCCTCGCGCTCGGCGGGGTCCTCCGAGAGGGGCTCTCCCAGGGCCACTTCCGCCGCCAGCCTGGGGTCCTTTTGGCTGAGCTCTTTGATGGCGTTCAGGCGCTCTTCCCCCGACTCGGGGAGCTTTCCCCCGAGGGCCTCCTCCGCCTTCTTCTCTACCTCGGGGTCTGTCTGCGAGGCGGTGGCGATAGGCAAGCCCACGGCCTGGACCTCTTTGCTCGGGGTGTTTATGGAGTTCCAAACGAAGAACAGGACTCCGCCCAGAGCCAGGGCGCCGAGGAGCAGAAGGACGGGCTTCCTCGGGGCCTTTACCTCCGCTCCCGCCACGGGAGTCCGTTGCAGGAGGAAGCGCTCCCGTAGCGCTTTCAGCCTGTCCCTGAGTTGCGCCCGCCTCTCGACGGCCTTGACCTGGCCCTCTACCTGCCGCTTGACGCGTTCGGCCTCCTTCTCTTCCTCCGGGGAGCGCCTCTTCGCCGCCGCCACCAGGGCCTTCGCCAAGACGGGGTCCTTCTCCGAGATCTCGGCCACAGCCTTGAGGAACTCGGGGGACTCCCTGGGCGGCAGGGGCCTTCCGAGGATCGCCTCCGCCCGCTTGACCACCTCTTGGGCGTCCATACCTCACCCATGATAGGGGCGCCCTCGGGCTCCGATCACTTGAAAGGTTGACTTGACCCTCTCCTCTTCGCTATCTTAGGGCCGGGTGAGAACATGAAGAACACCCTCCGTGCGGCTTGGAGCTTGGTCAAGCGCGATGCTCTTCCCGTCCTCATCGGTGTGGGCCCCGCCCTGCTCATCCTCGCCCTGCAGGGCGCGGCCGCGGATGTCAACACGGTGAAGAACGCCCTCTGCAAGATTTACAAGGACTACCTGTCCAACAGGGGCCTCATCTTCTCCATCATTCTCGTCATCGTCGCTTGGGCGGGCTACATGATCTACATGGGCAAGCGTGAGGCCACGGATGTCATCGTGAAGTCCGTCATCGCCACCGCCATCATCCTGGGCGCGACGGCCCTCGCTCAGGCCCTGATCGGCGGCCAGCAGTGCGCCCAGTAGACGGGCCAATAGCGTGCGCGGTTCTGGCTAGTGTTTGAAGACCTCGAGTTGGATCTGGCCCTCTCTGAGGGCCAGATTTACCGTTGGTATGGCCTTAGTTTGGAAAACTTATTCCCCACGTGGGGAACCGTCCGGGAGGTGGTCTTAGGGGTCGGGGCGGCTCCCCGGCTCGTCCGCTTCCTGGTCCACCCGCGCCTTCAGGAGGCCTCTCCCACCACCCTCCGCCATCTGGCGGGGCTCGCCGAGGTCCGGCGCCTCCTCGGGGTCCGGGAGGGCTGGGAGGTCCTCTTCCAGGGGGACGGGTACAGGCCCGATGCCCTCTGGAAGGGGATGGCCGTGGAGTACGATGCCGGGGAATACTCCCCTAAGACCCTCCGGGTGAAGCTCGGCGCTTTTGAGGCCTACCCCGCCCAGATCTGGGGGACCACCTCAGAGTCCCGCCGGAGGCGGATCCTTCGCTACGCCCAGGAGATGGGCATCCAAAACCCTCTTCAAGTCCTCGTGGCACCCTGGCTTTAGGCGCACCCACGTCCCTTTCCTGAAGGGTTGGGCCGACACGCTCACCGCCGGAGCGCTCTTCGCCGCCTTCAGCAGGGCCTTCCTGCTTCTCCTGGAAGTGTCCAGGGATACCGCCACGCCTCCCACCCAGAAGAGGGGGCCGGTCCTCCACACGGGCACGCCCCTGGAGGCCCCGTACCCTTGGAGCCACCTCTCCAGGGCCCTCCGCATCAGGGCTCCCTCTGAAAGCCGCCTCCTCTTCACCCCGAGGGCCCTCGCGCCCCGCTCGCTGAGCACGGCCACCTTTCCCAGGCGTGTGGGGAGGACCTCCACCATGGGGGACGAAGACACGGCCCCCTCCACCAGGAGGGGGCCTTCCATCAGGGCCTCCAGGAGCTCAGGGAGCGCCGCCTCCACTCCTTGGAGTGTAGGTCACGGTGAAGCTGGCCTGGCCGCCGGCCACCACCTCCACCGTTCCCCCGGGAGGAGAGGGGTCATAGGGCACCCCGTCCACGCTGACGCTGTAGGCGGTGATGGTGTAGATGCCGGGGGCGAGGGAGAGCACCTGGCTCTGCGTCAGGGTGTAGGTGCCCCCGGGCCCGGAGACCACCACGTACCCCTGGGCTCCCGCCGGGGCTCCCTGGAAGAAGATGCCCAGGGCGAGCTGCCCCGTCCGGCTCGCCACCTGGACCTGAAGGGTGGCCGTCTTCAGCGAGGAGCCACTCGCCGCCTGCACCACCAGGCTGTAGCTTCCGGGCTCCACCGAGGGGTCCACCTGGAGGAAGAGGGGCACGTCCACGGCCTCCCCGCTCTCCAGGCGGTAAGGGCCTCCGGAGAGGGTGAACCCTGCGGGGGGTGAGACCAGGGAGAAGGACACGTCCCCGCTGAACCCGTTCTGGCTCTGGAGGGAGGCCACAAAGGTTCCGGTGCTTCCCTGGACGATGGACAGGCTGGTGGGGGACACGGCGAAGGCGAAGGAGGGGGCGGGCACCACCAGGGTGAGGGCGGCCTGGGCGCCGAGGCTCCCCGAGGTGGCTTTGACCTGGAGGGTGTAGGTGCCTGGGGCCACGGAGGGGGCCACCGTAAGGGTGAGGGTCTGGTTCACGGGGGCGGTGCCCGTCACCTGGAGGCTCGTGGGCGAGAGGCTCACCCCGCTCGGGGCTCCCATCAGGGAGAGGTCCACCGTCCCCGTGAAGCCGTTCTGCGGAGTGAGGGTGAGGGCGGTCTGCCCCTGGTCCCCTCGCTGGACCGTGAGGCTCGAGGGGGAGAGGGAGAGGGCGAAGGAAGGCCTCGGAACGGGGGCGTAGGTCGCCACCGCCTCCGCCCGCTCCCCCGCCCGCACGATGGCCGGGCTACCCGACACGCTCCCCCGGTAGGTGGTCCCGTCCTGAGCCACCACGTCCTTGGCCGAAACGAAGTAGGTCCCGGGGGCAAGGGAGAGCACCCTGCTCTCGGTGAGAGCCGCCACCACGGAGCCCTGCCCGTCCTTCACCTCCACCCGGGCGCCGAGCCCGTCCGGGAGCCCTTCTATCCTCACCAAAAGCTCCCCCTTGGCCGGGCCGTAGGAGACGGCGTAGGAGGCGCGCTTGCCCGGCTCCAGGACCACGCTCCCCTGGTCCGGGTTCGGGAGGTAGTCCATCCCGCCGTGGCTCACCCTCGAGGCCTTCACCAGGTAGGTGCCCGCCTGGAGGCGGAGCACGGTGGAGGCCTTCACCGCCACCTTGACCCCCCGGTCGGGGTTCTCCACGGAGACCGCCGCCTCCGCTCCTTCCGGGAGGCCGTTCACCACCAGGGCGAGCTCCCCGGGGAGGCTGTTCTGGTCCAGGGCGTACACCACCTCGGCCTGGGTCTCCTGGTTGCGCTTGACCTGCATGGGGGTCGTCACCTGCTCGGCGTAGTACCGCTCCCCGGAGGGAAGCACCACGTCCCTCGCCTCGAGGGCGTAGGTCCCCACGGGTAGCTCGTAGGTGCCCGGCCCGTTCGCCGTGACCTCGGTGGGCCCCTTGATGACGATGGTGGGGGTTCCCTCCGGGAGGCCGCTCACCGAGAGGACCAGCCTCCCCTTGGGCACCCCCTCGGTGGAACAGGCCGCGAGGATCAGGGCGAGTGAGATCAAGCCTAGGAGTCTTCGCACGGCACCACCTCCTTTAGGGGCGCACCTTCACGCCGAAGCCCACCCGGGCGAACGGAGTGCTCCCGTCTAAGGGGTAGAAGGCCTTCGCCTCGCCGTAGACCTCCACCCCGCTCAGGGCGTTTACCCCGAGCCCCACGAGGAAGAGAACGGCGCTCTCCCCTTGGGCCGGGCCGGAGAGGGCGTAGGAGAGGCCGAAGCCCACCGCGCCCCGGGCGGGCTCCCGGTAGACGGGGAAGTAGAGGAGGCCGTGGGGCCTGAACTCGCCCGTGTCCTGGCGGTAGTCCACGCCCACCCGCACCCCGGCCCCGATGAGGCTGTCGTGCCCGATGAAGCCCGAGAGGGACAGGGGGCTCAGCCCGATCACCACCACCCCGGCCCCCAGGGGAGGGGGGGCGTAGCTCAACTCGTCTACCCTGCGGGCGAGCTCCTCCTTGGCCTTCCTGAGCTCTTCGCTCAGGCGGAAGACCTCTTCCCGGGTGGCGGTGAGCCGGGCCTCGAGCTCCCCGAGGCGCCCTTCCGAGCCCCGGAGCTTTTCCTCGAGGGCGGCGAGGAGCCCCTTGGCCTCCTGGAAGGTGGACTCCAGGGACTGCCGTAAGACCGCGGACTCCTGGCTCAGGGCCTGGCGGAGGGCGTTCTCCAGCCTGGCCTGGGCCTGACGCGCCTCCTCCAGGGCCTTGGCCGTCTCCTCCTTCAGGCCCTTCACCTCCTTCTGGAGGAGGACGGAGTCCTCGCTCCAAGCCAGCGTTCTCTGGTCCATGGCCGCCAGGGCCTCCTCCGCCTTCTTCTGGCGGTCCAGGAGGTCGGCGTACTGGCTCGTCAGGGTGGAGACCGCCTCTTCCACCGAGCTAAGGGTGGTGCGGAGGGTCGCCACCTCGGCCAGGATCGCCTCCCGGTCCTCCGGGCGAAGGGCGGCCTTGGCGGTGGCCTCCAGCTGGGCCAGGCGGTCCTCCAGAGCCGCTTGCACCGAGGCCAGGCCCGCCATGTCTTTCGCCAGCTTCTGGGCGAGCTCCTCCAGGGCCTTGTCCCCCACTTCCTTGGCCTTGAGCCACAGGCGGTAGAGGAAGAGCACCATCTCCCGGCGGCTCGCCGCCCGGTCCCCCCGGAAGGTGCCGTCGGGGTAGCCGTAGACCACCCCCATCTCCGTGAGGGCCTGCAGGGCGAGCCACTCGGGGTCTTGGGGCTCCACGTCCTGGTACTGGGCCAGCGAGAGCCCCAGGGCCAGGACCGCCGCGAAAAGAGCGCTCCTTCGCATCACTCGCTCCTCCTCAGGGTCATCCGGTAGGTCCACACGTCCGCCTTACCGATCTCCGTGATGCGCCAGACCACCTCCACCATGTCCGGCGCTCCCTCCGCCACCACGGCCACGGTGGCCGTGCCTCCCGGGGCTACGCGCCCGCCCCCCGAGACCCGGATGGGCAGGACGGCCCGGTTCCCCTTGTCGTCCAGGCCGTATACCCTGACCGCCGCCTGGTCGGCCACGAGGGAGTTGGGCCCGGCGTTTCTCACGGTGAGGTTCAGGGTCAGGATGCCCCCGTCCCAGAGGGGAACCGCCCGCACCTGCACGTAAGGGGGAAGGCCTTCCACCACTTTTCCGGGGGTGGGCTCCCCGGTCCCCTTGGGCTCCTGCGGCGTGGGGGCGGGCACCCTGGAGCTTCCCTGGCCGTCTTCCACCCGAAGCACGGGGGGAGGGGAAGACGGGGTAGCGGTCTCCGCGGGCATGGTGGGGAAGCGGATGAGGTAGCGCCTTGGGCCTGTGGCGTTCTTGTCCACCTGCACCCTGAACATGGCTACCCTCCCGTCCGCCACCGTGACCAAGAGGTCCGTGGCCCCCGAGGGGGCGAGGGCCCGGAGGTAGACGTAGTTGTCCTTGATCTGGGCGGTGAGGAGGTCCGAGGAGGCGCTCGCCACCCGGAGCACGATGTCCTCGAACTCCAGGAGGGTGGTGTAGGAGGTGGACACGTAGATGAGGGCGGGCCGCACCGTGAGGTCCCGGATGTCGTAGGTCCGGGTCACGTTGGGGCCCACCGCCCCCGACTGCCCGAGGGCCACCGTCGCCAGTCCTGCCGTCGCCGAAAAAAGAAGCGCTCTTGCCATCCTCATGGCAAGAGCATTATAGGAACCGGGCTGCTTCAGTTCTTCTCTGCCACCTCTACCCGGATGAAGCCCAAGGCCTCGAGGTAGCGGCGCACCAGCCGGAAGCCGGAGGAGGCCAGGGGCTTCCTGCCCTTCTCCGCCGCCACGATCCAGGTGGGGGTGGTGCCCACGATGCGGGCGAGCTCAGGGGTGGTGTACCCGAGCTCCAGCCGCCGCCGCTTCAGCTCCTCGGGGGTGACCACGATGTCCCGGTCTAGCACCAGAACCTTTTCCTTCACGCCTCCAGCCCTCATGGACCGATCCTCCTTTCCCAATCCAAACCGTCAACTACGCACGCACTCCCGCCAGCACCCCAAGCCCAAAGGCCAGGTCCGGCCTGGAGAGCAGGCCCCTCCCCAGGGCCTCCAGCGCTCCGGGCCCTTGGGCGGTCCCCATCGCGGAGCGGATGGCGTCGGTGGCGATGCGCTCCAGAACACGCCCCCACTCCGGGGACCACAGGGCCTGCGCCCACTCCCTGGGATAACCCATGGCCGCGAGGGCGTGCCCCACGGCCCACTCCAAAACCCCCTTCCCGAGGGCGATGGCACCCTCGGGACTCACCACCGCAAAGGCGGCCAGGAGGAGCCCAGCCCCCACCAGGAGGCCCTTCAGGGGAAGGCTAATCGCCCTCCCCAGGCCTACCCCCAGCAGGAAGCTGATCCCGAACACCCCCACCGTCCAAAGCTCCATCTCCTCTCCTCGCCACGGGGAAGCGCCAGACGTGCTCCACCCGGTCCCCCCGCAAGTTCCTATGGTAGCGGGGCTCGTTCTCCAGGATGGCCCGCTCGTAGTCGCCCTCCGCCACGATCTCGTAGAGAACCTTCTGTTCCCCGTCCTTCTCTATCCGCACCTCCCGGTAGACCTCGCCCCCCGAGCGCACCAGCTGGGAGAACCAGACGGCCTCCTTCGCGTTCACCTGGAAGACCCAGGCATCCCGAAACTGGCGTATCGATATCGCCACGCTCCTGGACTTCGGTCGTATCAACATCCCTACCTCCTCATCTTAGTCCGAACCGACTTCCTGGGTAAGAAGCCGCTCCTTCTCCTCCGTCAGCTCGGCCAACCGCTTGCCGAGGGCGCGGAAGGCCCTCCAGGTGGAGGGCCAGGCCTCCACGCTCTTCCCCACGTACCTCTCCGTCTGCTTCCCCTTTTTCACCTCCCCGTCCCGCCCCACCCGCTCCTTCTGCCCGTCCCAGACATAGCGGTAGTAGTAGGGGCCGTGCCCCTCCAAGCCCGCCTTTCGCGCCCGGGCGCACCAGCATCCCTCCTTGCCGCAATACACGTGCTTGAGGCGAAGCCCCGGCACGAGGCGCTTGAGCTCTTCCTCCAGGCGGAGGATCTCCCGCTCCAGGGCTTCCAGGCGCTCCCTCTCCCTCACGCCCCTAGGATAGGGGTGGCTATGCGAGCTGGCGCTTCTCTACCGGGAATGGTCATGTTCGTGGACGGAGAGAAGGTGTACGTGGCCTTCCGCCACGGGGGCGAGGTCGGGACGGCCTCCTTCCCGGCCACCCGCTCCCCCTTTCCCTCCCTGCCCCTGCTTCGGGGGGTGGGAAACCTCTACGCCATGGTTCGGGACGTCTACCGGGCCTCGGCCCTGAGCCCCGAGACCCGGCTGAACCCCCTCGAGGCCCTCCTCGCCACCCTCCTCACCCTCCTCCTTTCGGGGGGGCTCTTCGCCTTCGCCTTTCTCCTCCCCGCCCGGGCGGTGAGCCTCCTCGTGGACCGGGCCTCCCAACCCTTCCTCTGGTACCTGGGCTTCGAGTTCTCCTCCCTCGTCCTCCTCATCCTCGCCCTCCGCCTCATGGCCCTGGCCCCGTGGAGCGGGCGGGTCCTCCAACTCCACGGGGCCGAGCACCAGGTGGCCCACGCCCTGGAGCGCGGGCTTCCCCTGGAGGAGGAGGCTGTGGCCGCCATGCCCCACCTCCACCCCCGGTGCGGCACCAACTTCCTGGCCTTCTCCGCCCTGGTGGCCGCCCTCTTCTACGCCCTCGTCCTGCCCCTGCCGGGCGGCCACCCCCTCTTCTGGCCCCTGAAGCTCCTCCTCCTGCCCGTGGCCGTGGGCCTGGGGTACGAGGCCTTCCTCCTGGCCCAGCGCCTCCCGTCCCTCCTCCGCCTGGGCTACCTCTTCCAGCGGTTCACCGTGGCCCCTCCCGCTCCCGAGGACCGGGAGGTGGCCCTGGCGGCGGCCCGGCAGGCCTCCTAGAAACGCGGAGGCCGCCCCGTCCCGCGGGACAGAGCGGCCCTGGGGTGGGTTAGAAGAAGAAGAAGAAGAACAAAAGCAGCACCATCGTGCCAAGCCAAACTCCGGTGATGACCCTTCGAACGCTGATCTCCATCGCTCACCTCCTGCCCTGAGGTGGCCGGAGCCTGGCTCCCACCCTGCCTGGGGGGAGCCAGACCGCGGTCCGGTCCCCCCAGGCGCCTCCAGTCTAGCAAGGGCCTCACCAGACGAGCAAGCCGGGAGCCTCTCCACGGAACCAGGCCCGCCACCGCACCACCCTCCTTCCTCCGGCCCACCCGAGGGGCTCCACGCCCTCGAGGGCGACCTTCCCCACTATCCGCTTTCTCATGGCCTCCTCCTCCCCTTCGAGGAGCACCGCCTCCGTGCAGCGCCAGTCCAGGGCTGAGGCCAGGAAGCCCTTCAGGGCCTCCCGCCCGTACCTCCCCGCCACCTCGCAAAAGTCCTCCTCCAGGGGAGGCAAGGGGAGGGGAAAGAGGCCGAAGGACCGGGCCTCCTCCTGCCACCGGGCGAGGGCCCGCCTTCCCGCCTCGTCCCCGTCGGCGGCCAGGAAGACCTTCCTCCCCCGGAGGGCCTTCCAGTCGGGGGAGTTCTCCGCCCCCGCCACGCCCACGAAGGCGGCCTCGGGGAACACCCTCGAGGCGATGGCCGCGTTCAGCTCCCCCTCCACCACCACCACGGGGAGGTCTTCCCGGGAGAAGCCCGGGGAGTGCCAGGGGGAGGCCTTCATCCCCCCCTCCAGGTAGCGGTACTTGGGCGGGGCCTGCCGCCTGCGCACCTTCACCCCCACGGGCCTCCCCTCGGGGGAGAGGACGGGAATGAGCGTCCCCTCGGGGGTCAGGCCGAAGCCGAGCTCCAGGAGGTCCTCCAGGGTGAAGCCCCGGCCCCGCATCTCCTCGGGCACCCTCCCCAGGGCCTTGAGCCGCCTCTGTCCCTCCTCCAGGACCTCCTTCCAGGACCGCTCCCGCTCCTCGCTGACCCCGAGGACCTCCAGGGTCTCCGCCTCCGAGAGGCCCACAATCTCTCGGAGGAAGTGCCAGGCGTTCCCCTTCTCCCCCGTGGCGTGGTCCCGGAAGAACCACACCCCCCGGTGTCGGTAGACGGAGAAGGAAGGATGGCGCTCCCCCCGCCAGACCGCGAGGTAGAGGCCCGCCTTAGAGGGTTTGGCTCCGCTCTCCGGGTAGTAGCGGGCCACAAGGCCCGGAAGGTCCGCCCGGGCTACCGCTTCGTCTAAGGTCATTCCCCACCTCCTAAAGGGCGGGGGGGCTTTGCCCCCCCTCAAAGACCCCTAGGGGCCTTCAGGCCCACCCTCTCATCGGTTCAAACGGCAGAACTCCCCGAGGGGCTTAGGCTTCTCGGGGGTTTGGGCCCCGGCCTGGCGGGCCCAGAAGTCCCCGGCGTTGCTCCCCCGGTCGAGGCCGATCTGCTTGGCGAGGTAGGAGACCACGGGGGAGTCCTTCGCAAACTTGAGGGTGGTCGTGTTCGTGTTCAGGTAGCCTGCGAGCTCGGGGATGGAGTAGTAGCTCCCCTCCACATACACCTTCCCTCCGGGGAGGACGGAAAACCTGCCCTTGTAAACCTCCCGCACCACCTTCCGCCACTTTCTTGCGTAGAGGACCACGCTCTCGGAGGTCTTCCGGTACTCGTACTTGAGGGGGTAGATCTGCCAGTCGTAGGCGGTTCCGAACCAGCAGTAGTTCGCCCCATAGAGGAGGAAGAAGCCGTAGAAGGTCCTTCCCCCTCCGCTACGGGCCGCTCCCCGTAGCCTCCCCGCGCTGTCGTAGATGTCGCACCCTCCCCGGAGGAGAATCCCGAAGAGCCCCTCCCTCCACTGGTAGCAGTTCGCCAGGTAGAAAGTTTCCGGCCCACCCCCCACGTCCGCCGTGAAGACCATGCCGTTCCAGTAGTTCCCGCACCCTCCGCCCGTCTTCACCGTGGAGGTGTCCACCCCCACCACCTGCCTGGACCCCTGGCTCGTCAGGACGGCGTAGCCGATGTCCTGGCCCGAGGCGTCCAGCACCCTCAGGGTGGTCCCGGAGTATTGCGTGCTGGAGGAGTACCCCGAGAGGGTGAGGGTCTCCGGTCCCTTTCCCAGGTCGGCGGTGAAGGTGCCGTTCCAGGGAGCGGTGAAGGAGAAGGAGCCGATGAGCTCGGGATAGTCGCTCCGTTCCCACACCTCTTCCTGGAGGTAGACGTCCGCCACCAGGTTGCCCTGGGAGGGGCTACCCGTCACGTAGGCCCTGCCCCTCTTGGGCCCGCCCACCAGGTTGTACCAGGCGGCGAGGGGGTCGGGGAGGTCCACCAGGACCATCTCCTTGTAGAGCCCGTCCCCTTCCAGGAGGATTCCCTTCAGGTCGCTCCCATCTGGGGGGAGGATCATCCCCATGGGCGTGGGGGGGTTCTCCGTGGCGAGGACCTGCACCAGGGCGTAGTTTCCCGTGGGGTTGCCTCCCGAAAGCCCGCAGAGCCGCCTCGCCTCGGGGCGGTGGACGTAGACCTTCACGCTCCCGTAGGGGGCGTGGAGCCCCGCCAGGTAGAAGGTCCAGTCCGTGGCCTGGGGGACCACGAGGTGCATCTCCCCCTGGGTGGCGAGGAGGGTCTGAAGCTGGCTCCGGGTGGTGACGTTCCCCGTGCTCACCGGGTTTCCCGCCCCGAAGTTCGTGAGTTGAGCGAAGACCAAGCCCGACAGAGGAAGGAGGAACAGCGCCTTCCGCATCACCGCACCTCCCGTCCCTGCTTCTGCATGAAGGCGAAGAGGAAGGCCTCCTTAAGCATCCCCCCCGCCCCCTTGGGGCCCTCGAACAGGTAGATGGGAAGCCCCTCGCTCACAAGCCCAGTTCCAAAGGCGATGTAGTCGCGTTTGACGCCAGAGGCGATGAGGACCCCGAAGGGCTGGAGCTTGGGCCCGATGTCGTAGACCCGGGAGTCCTGGTTGCCCTGGCACCCCGGGATGATCCCCCCCACCAGGCACCCCGTGGCCACCAGGCTCCTCAGGGCGTTCGGGTTGTCCGTGAGCACCCTCTGCACCTTGGCGGGGGCGCGCTTGGCGCATATGCCGGTGATGGGGTGGCAGTCGTAGAACTCGCCCCGGGCGATGACGGAGAGGAGGCTTTTCAGGGAGGGAGCCAGGTCCGTGGAGATGACGAAGACTTCCAGGTGGTCTCCCCCACGCTTGGACTCCTCGTCCAAGAGCCAGTTGAGGCGGGCGAGGGAAGCGTTCGGCTGGGGGATGAAGGCCGCCGCCATTATGTCCACGTTCAGGTACTGGACCTGCGGAGCACTGGTGGGGCTCCTCTTGTAGCAGTAAGCCCCCTGGGCCCGGAGGCGGTAGGTGCCTTGGGCCTCGAGGGTGATGGGGAGGGTCATGCTGTACGTGGTGTAGCCGTTGGTGTTGGTGCTCGTCTGCCAGTCGTAGCGCACCGAGGACCCCGGAGGGCTCCCCGGCAGGTTGAAGCGGTCAAAGCGCCAGTCCACCTCCACGAAAGGGTAAGGGGTGTAGTTCCAGACCACGCCTGACCCCGGGTAGAAGGTCACGGTGAAGGTCATCTGCCCCTCGGAGGTGAGGACCTGCGGGGACACGCTCCCCCAAAGGGCCGGGTACCTCTGGATCACGGGCACCGAGGAAGCCGGCACGCCGCAATAGAGGGGTTCTCCCGTCTGCCCCCAGGCCACCGCGCCGAGCACCAGGAGAGCCAGAAAGCGCCTCACTCCACCACCTCCTTCTCCATTTCTCCCTTCTCTTCCTCCTCCCTTTTGTCCTTGAGGTCTCCGAGGAAGTACGCGTCCCCTAAGGGCAGTATCACCAGGGCGAAGAGGAGGAGGGCCACGAGAAAGAGCCCTCCAAACCCTCCCATCTTGACGGCGAGGACCGGAGCCCCCGCGAGGAGGATGACGGCCACGAAGCCGGCCATCCCCCGGAAGATCCGCCTCACCGCACCACCCCCATCTCCGCCGCCACCCGCATGGCCTGGGCCAGGTAGGCCTTGACGATGAGGGCCACCTCGGGGGACTCCACCACCCGCCAGCCACGCTCGCTCGGCGTGAAGAGGTAGCGGTCGCCCGCCACGAAGAAGCTCCCCCGGGCGATGGTCCCGGGCAGGAGGTAGACCCTCACCCTCGCCCCCCGCCTCTTGGCCTCGTCCACCCACTTCGGGGGGAGGTCCTTGCCCGCGATCACCTCGAGGGTCATCCCCCGGGTGAGCTCCAGGGGAAAGGGGAGGTCGGGACCGAAGACGACGGCGGTGCGGATGGGCCGCATGAAGTCGGCCATCTGCTCCGGCCTCACCTCGTAGACCTTGGGCTGAACGCTCCCCGTGGGCATGGGGAGGTTAGGGGGGGTCTGGGCCAGGACCGCCCCCAGAGCTAAGACCCCCGCGAGAAGAAAGGAAAAGCGCCTCATTGCCCCTCCCTCGCTTTCGCCGCCTGGATCTGGTTCATGGCCAGCTTGAACCAGGGGATGAAGGCCCCCGCCGGGCCCGGTTGGACCTTGAAGAAGTAGCCGTTCGCGGTGAAGAGGTAGAGGTCGCTGTTCAGCATCATGAACCCAAAGCCGAGGGCCTCCGTGATCCCCAAGGCGTCCATGGTGGCGTCCTCCCCTCGGGCCACCAGGTAGAGCTCGGCCCTCAGGCCCTGGCGCTTCTCCCAGGCCTTGTAGGGGGCGAGGTCCTCCTTGGGCATGGCCCAGTTGATTTTGATGCTGGGGTAGGTGCGGTCGGGGATGAAGGCCCGCTCCTGGATGGCGCTCACCACGGCCCCAGGAAGCTTCGCCACCTTGCCCGAGACCAGGGTGAGCTCGTAGGTGGAGCGGTCCAGGATCTTGTTGCGGATGGCGTACACGTCCGTCACGTCCTCCAGGTAGATGGGCGGGAGGTTGCGGATGAACTGCCGGGCGATGTTGTAGGCCTTGATGAAGAGGGAGAGCAGGTCGCTCCCCTGGGAGTAGGTGCCTGAGGAGCTGGGGGTCCCGTAGCTCCGGTTGGGGTCGTACTGCTTCATGAACTGCTCTATGGTCTGGCGCATCTGCTCCTCCTCGGGGGTGCCGTATGCCAGGACGGGCGCGGCGAGGAGGAGAAGGATGGCCGCCAACTTTAAGGGCTTGAGAAGGGCCTCTCTCATGGGCTCACCTCAGCAGAACGTCGTAGCTCACCCCCGAAGGCAGGAGGGGCGTCCCCCGGACCTTGGGGATGGGGTAGCCTTCGGGGACGCTCTCCCAGGCCCAGTGCGTCCTCTCTCCGGCGAAGGGGAGGACGTAAGGGGGCACGGCCTTCGGCTTGGGGATGTCCAGGCTCCCCGCCACCTGGATGAAGGGGAAGTAGGGGACCAGGGTGATGGAGATGCGCACCGGGATCCACCAGTAGACGATGGTCCGCTGGAGGAGGCCGAAGGCCCCCATGGCGTCTTTGGGCGTGGGGAGGACCGTGGACTCCAGCTGGTTGTAGACCAGGAACCAGTTGGTGTACCCAAACTGTTCCTGCACGGGGAGGGAGGCAGGCGGGAACCAGCGCTTGACCTCCTCCCAGGGGAAGACGCCGGGGGCTCCTGTTTCCGTCTTCTCGCTCAGGTAGCCGCGACGGTTCTGGCTTTTCTCCAGCAGGTCCGCTGCCGCCACTGCGGTACGGGCCGCGGAAAGCGCTGCCTTGTCCACCCCCTGCAGGAGGGAGAGGAGGCTGGACTTCACCGCCGAAAGCCCGGGCAGGTCTGCGAGCTCCATGGTGTTCTGGGCGAAGTAGGCCACCAGGCTGGGCTGGAGCTCCGCCGGGGCCAGGCCCCTAGCCTGCCACACCACGTTCTGGATGCTCTGCACCTGAGCGAGGATGTCCCGGGCCGTCTGGGCGGGGTCGCGGATGTCCGTCACCACCGGGGCCACCACCGCCCCGCCCTGGAGGAGGTTGGTCTTCCAGGGGTAGGGGGCGTACACGTACCACTTGGAGGGGTCGGGGCTCGTGGGGAGGATGGGGCTCATGGCGATCTGCTGCACCTCCGCCTGGTAGTCGGCGTAGTACCTGGAGATGGCGTGGGCGATGCCGTCGTTGACCCGGCGCTGGGCCTCGTCCATGTTGAACCAGAGGGGATCCCCCTCGTAGTACCCCGGCGTGCACCAGGAGAAGCCCGCCTGGGGGATGTCGATGCAGAAACCGGGGATATACATGAGGGGAAGGAGCTGGAGGGAGAGGTTATCGCAGAAGTCCTCCTTGGGCACCTGGGGGAGGGGGTAGTAGACGTCCAGGGCGTGCTGGCCGGCTGAAGCGGGGGCCTTCAGCCCGAGGCCCGTGAACAACCTGTCCCGGAAAGCGGAGTCCCCCGGCACCTCCGAGGGCAGGGCTCCCCGGTCCACGGAGATGCGCACCTCCGGGGTCGGGGGGTTCAGTTCCCCTCCCCGGAGGCCCACCCAGCAGTAGGCCACGTAGAGCGCCGGGTTGTTCAGGCGGTTGATCACGTGCCAGTAGTAGCGCTCCTCGAACCTCTGCCACGCCTTCCTTAGGAGCCTGGCCTTCTCCTGGGTGGCCCCCAGGGTGGAGTAGGGGACCCTCCAGGTGGCCGTGCTCTTCAAGCAGTTGAAGTATTCCTGGCCGTTCTTTCCCTGGCACGCTTTCTGGGCCTCGGTGTCCACCACCTCCACGAAGGGGAGCTTGAGCTTGAGGAGCTGGCTGATCCGGGTGTCCACGCTGGACACCCGGTAGCGGGAGTAGGTGGGGTCGCCGGGCCCCAGGGCCAGGGAAGCGCTCATGAGGACAAGGGAGATGACCGAAAGCGCCCGTCTCATGGTGGCCTCCTACTGGCCCATTTTGCCCACAACCCTTACCACAGGGAAGTCAGCGGAACGCCCCCTGAGCCCGGAAAGCGGCCTCGAGGCGCCTGCGCATCTCCTTGGGGTCTTCCCCCACGAGCCAGGCCACCTCCTCCAGGGAAAGCCCTTCCTGGGTAAGAAGGGCCACCCTGGGGAACTCCTCCTTGAACCATGTTTCCAGCGCCCTCCCCTCGGCCACCTCCTCGGGGGAGGGGAGCCTCGAGGCCAGGGTGTCCCCCAGGGTGATCTCCTCCGTTCCCTCCACAGGCTCCTCCAGGCTGACCTCCCCCTTCCTCACGCGGATGGGGCGCTGGACCGCCCACCGCACCTTGTGGTACGCCCAGGTGCTGAACCTGTAGCCCAGGGTCGGGTTGAAGGTGTCCACGGCCTCCAGGAGGCCTTCCACCCCGTGGTGCACCAGGTCTTCCTGGGTAAGGCCCGCCGCGCGCCCCAGCCCCTCGTAGCGGATGGCGAAGCGGAAGACCAACCTGAGGTTGTGCAGGACCAGCTTCTCCCGGGCCTCCTTCCCCTGAAGGAGCCCGTCCAAGAGGAGCCTTTCCTCCCGGTCCTTCGGTCGCTCCCCCCGGAGCAGGGCCTCCGCCCTGGGGTCCTCCTTGAGCTTCCGGTAGCGGTACGCCAACCAGACCAGCCGCTCTTCCTCCTCGCGCTCCAAAACGGGTGGGCTTTCCTTCATAATCACACCGTCACCTCCCTCTCCACGAGCTCGGCCACCACCAGCAGGACCTCGGCCAGCCGCCTCGCCCCATCGGGGGTCATCCGCACGCTGGGGTTCCAGAGGAGGATCCTCCCGTTCCTCACCACCACCCTGGTCTCCGGGTAGCCGGCGTACTCATACCCGTCGCCCTCGGGCGACGGGACCACCCTGCCTTCCGCCCTGGCCGGGGAGGCCGCGGGCTCCCAGGCCTCGGGCTCAGGGAAGCTTTCTGTCGGCCCGCTCGCCGCCCTCCTCCGGGGAAGCCCCACCTCTTCGGCCAGAGGGTCCTCCCGCACAGGTTCAGCCTCCTCTTCGGGGCCGTCCTCGTCCTTCAGGGCCACCTCCACTCGTCCTGGCCGGGCCCTCGAGGGCCGCACCCGGTCCCGGAGCTCCTGGACGGTCCACCCCTTCCGCAGGGCCTCCTCCAGGAGGGCCCGCCTCTCCTCGGGGGGGAGCCCCACCACCTCCCGGTGGTGCGAGAGGGAAAGCCCCTCCACCCGCTCCTCAAGGGGGATGGCCTTGCACACCGCCGCCCAGTTGCGGACCGTTTTCAGGTCCACCCCGAGCTCATCCAGAACCTTCAGGACCTCGGCGGTCACCTCCCCGTCCCGGAGGGCCCACCAGTCTCCCACCTGCCACTGCCAGCCCCGCCCCCTGACGGCGATCTCCCGCCCGAGCCGGATCCACTCCGCTTCCGATATGGCTCTTTCAACCCGGAGGCCTTTGCTCAGGATGTCCACCATCGCCCTACCTCCCGCTTACTTGTGAGTATGTCATTCAAAAGATGAGAATGATGAGATAAGGGGGGCTTTTTCTCGGAGGCTATCATGGGGGCGTGGAGCGCGACCCCCTTGACCTATTGCGCGAGAAGGGGATATCCCTCTGGGGGCTATCCCTTTACATGGGCCTGCCCGAGAGCAGGCTGAGGAGGGTGTTGAAGGACAAAAAGCACTTTGAAGACTTCCAGGCCTGTTATCCCGTATGGGCCGTGTGGCTCTCCCGCTACCTAGGGCGCAAGGTTCCTTACCCTAGGCTCGGGGAGCGAAGCCTCCGGCCCCTCAGGGACGAGGAAGGAGCTCTGCGCGAGGGCGTGGCGCTTCCCGTGGGCTCTCCTGGGGTAGCGGTCTACCGCCCCTCTTTTGGGGACAAGGCCTACCTCATCCTCCCGCCCGAAAAGCCTTACCCCAAGGGGGCGGTCTACCTGGACGTCCCCTATCTGCTCGTGGAGGGGAGGAAGGTCGTGCCTGAGCCCGGGCCTCCCCCGAAGGACAAGCGGGCGGTTCCCTTTGCCCGCTTGGTGGAGGTCGTCCCCGCCCAGGACCTCCTCGTGGTCTCTCCCGAGGACCTCTAGACCGCCCGGACGGGGACCCGGTCCTGCACCAGGTGGGCCCACTGGGACACCAGGTAGCCCAGAAGGAGGGGCCACGCCTCCTTGGCCTGGGGGGCGAGCTCCTTCGCTGCCTCCAGCGGCTGGACTCCGAAGAGGGCCAGGACCGGAGTTGCCAGGAGGCCGAGGTAGGCCAGGCGCGACAGGGGTCCGTAGACCCAGGAGTGGCTGGCCCCCCGGTGGGGGTGGAGGAGCCGATAGGGGGCCCAAAGGACGCTTAGAGGCCCCCACCTGCGGCTTGGGCGGCTTTCGGGGAGGTCGATGTCCGGGGAGAGGAAGAGGGTTCCGAGAAACCCTCCGGCCAGGTACCCCACCGCCGCCTCGAGGGGAGCGGTGGAGGCCAGGGCCACCATGGGGGCGGTGGCCCCGAGGAACAGAGCGGTCAGCCGTTCGTGGCTCCGGCCATCCATACCCCTAGGATAGGAAGTATCCTAGGGGTGGAGGTGAGCCATGCAGTGTGCCGCGGATCTCCTCTGGTTTGTCGGGGTCCTGAACCTGGCCTTCGCCCTTGGCGGCGCGGTCGGTCTTCTGCTGAGGAAGCTCTTCAAGGAGGGGCCTAAGGAGGTCAGGCTTGCCCTAGAGGCCGCCTGAACGTTCACCGCAAAGGGGACCCTGGCGGGGAGGTTTCCCTCCCCGCACTTCTTTTAGCGCACCGCCACCTCCTTCCGCCTCCGGTCCGGCCCCCGCACCTCCACGGCCCGCTCCACCCGGGAGAGGAGGGCCTCGGCGTTCTCCCCAAGCCGCCTCGCCGCCTCCTCGGGGGGGTAGTTGGAGGTGAGGAGAAGGTCCAGGCTTTTCCGGTGGGCCGCCTCAAAGAGGGCGAAGAGGACCTCGGCGGCGAAGGGGGTGAGCCGGGCCTTGCCCAGGTCGTCCAGGACCAGGACGTCCACCTGGTCCAGAAGCCTCGGGGCCTCGGGGTCTTGGGCCTCGAGGCGGGCCCGCTCGTAGAACTCCCACTCGGAGAGGAAGAGGGCCCGCTTCCCCTCCTGGGCCTTGCCCCAGGCCGCCCGCACCGCCAGGTGGGTCTTGCCCGTTCCCGGGGGGCCGAAGAGGTAGAGCACGCCCCCTTCCCTCTGCCACCCCACCACGGCCTCGAGGACCTCCCGCCTCCCCTCCCAGGGCCTCTCCAGGTAGCCCCGGTAGGCGGGGGGGAGGCTTTCCCGGTAGACCCGGCTCCAATACCACCGCCGCCAGACCCTCCCCACCTCGGCCAGGTACCTCTCCGGCTCCCGGTAGGCGCACTCGCAATCGTGCTCGATGCGGTGGGGGGCCCGGAAATCGTACCCCCGGAGGGCGGGCGCCCCGCACAGAGGGCAAGGGGGAAGCCCCGGGTCGTGCTCCACCCCCCGCGCCTTCAAGGTCTTCAGGATTTCCTCCACCTTGCTCCGGTCCACTCCCTCGCCTCCTTTTCCCGAAAACCCCGTCTAGAAGCCTCCTTGACACACTTGTGCCACCGGTTGTGCCACCACTTGTGCCTGCAAAGCTTCTAGAAGAGCAGGACCTCTCCCCGCTCCTCGTCCGGTGAGGGTCTGGCTTTGGCGAGGAGCTTCTTGGCGTAGGGGAAGGGCTCCCGGGCGTGCTTGGCCGCCTCCCGTAGGGCCTCCTCCACCGCCTCCGCCCCGAGGGTCTTGGCCCAGGCCCTGACCTCGGGGAGCCAGAGGATGAGGGCGCTGGCCCGCCGCCCCTCGGGGTAGGCCAGGGCCGCCTCCGCCGCCCGGAGGAGCACCCCAGGGTGGGAGGCGGCCAGGGGCTGGGCCTCCTTGGGGAGGCGCTTCCCCACCTGGAGGAGGAGCCCCCGCACGTGGGGGTTGGCCTCCGCCAGGGCCTGGACGGGGCTCGGCTCCTTCTTCTTGCCCTTCTTGGCCTTGGGGACCTCGGGGACGGAAGCCTCGGCGGGAGCCTGGCGCCAGGCCCTGGCCTTCTCCAGGCTGAGCCGGGCCACCCCGTCCTCCACCACCAGGGCCCCCTCCCTCTCCAGGGCGGGGACGACCTTCTCCAGCAAGTACCGCACCGTCCTCGGTCCTTCGGCGAGCTCGAGGGCCAACGCCTTCAGGTCCTTGGGTCCCTCGTGGTAGAGCACGAGGAGAACCCGTTCCTTCAGCCCCATCCACGGAAAAAGCTCTCTCGGCGTCATCCCTCTTCCTCCTCCGCTATCTCGGTACAACCCCGGGGCGGAGCCCCCCCGCTACGGGGTCTTGTGCTTACTCCGCGGCGCGGGGGGCTCATCCCAGGGGCTCCACGGCGAAGACCACCACCTTTCTCCTCTCCCCGAAGACCCGGTACCACACCAGGGCTCCTTCCACCCGGGCCATTTCCCGCAAGACCCCCTGCATTCCCGGTAGGGGGCTGTAAGGGAAGCTCTTCCCCGATATGCCCACGCACACGGGGTCTCCGAGGCTCCTGAGCTTGGCTTTGGCCGCCTCTATCGTCCGGTCCATCCCGCCGCCTCCTCACTCAGACCGCCTTGGGTGGCGCCCGTCCTTCCACCTCCTTCTCCCACAGGGCCTCCCGGCGGAAGGCCAGGGCCTCGAGCCAGGCGGCCCTCTGCAGGGCGTGCTCGTCTCGCCTTCGCTCCCACCCTTTGACCGCCTCCTTCTCGTAGGCTTCCAGGGCCTCTTCCCACCCGGCCTCCGGTCCCAGGACCTTCTCCAGGCGCTTCAGGGCCCGCCGCACCGTTTCCCGGTGAAGGCCCGTGGCCTCGGCGATCTCCTTGACCTTCCTTTTCCCTTTCCTCTTCTCCCCGTAGACGGCCCCCGCCGCCGGCCCTAAGGCCCCCCAGCTCCAGGCGGGGCTCGGAAGGAGCGCCGCTTCCTCTCCCCCGGGCCACGCCTCCAGGCGCACGGTCCACACCGTTCCTTGGTCGGGCTCACCCGTCCAGGTGCCCTCTAGGACTCCCGACTCCCGGAGGCGCTTCAGGTGCCTGCGGGTGGTGTCCAGGGAGAGGCCGGCGGCCTCCGCGAGCTGGCGGAAGGAGGCCTGCACCCGGGGCTTTCCGTCCTCCTCGTACCCGTGGAGCTGGTATAGCCGCCAGAACCCCCCGATGAGAAGGTAGAGGGATAGTCCCTGCCTTCCCCGGAAGATGGGGCGCTTCAGGTCTGGGGGAGGGAGGTGGGGCTTCCCCCTGGGAGTGGGCTTCTTGGCCTTGGCCCTGGCCCAGCTCAGGATCCGTTCCACCTCCTCCGGGTCGTCCCCCTCCGGGAGGCCCGCCTCGAGGGCCGCCTTTCTCAGGACTTCCTCCACGGTCCTTGGGGAGAGGCCCAGGGCGAAGCCCTTGAGGCTCGCCTGGAGGAGGACGTGGTGCCTCGTCCCCTTCGGGGCCCTCCGCACTTCTTCGGCCATGGCCTCGAGGCGCTTCCGCCTCACCCCGAGCCTCCCCGGGTCCACCCGCCGCACCCGGGGCAGGGCCGCCAGAGGGATGGGCTCCAGGCTCTTGGGGTGGAGGAGGGGGTTTCTCCCCCCGAAGTAGGGGAGGAGGGTCCGCTGGCCCCTTCCCGGGTCCGGGCTGGAGGGGAAGGCCTCCACAGGCCCTAGGCCCCGCTCCTCCAGGAGCCTCTTCAGTCCCATGGCGAGGCGGAAGGCCCGCCCCTGGCTCACGGGGCGGGAGAGCCAAAGCCAGAGCCGCCACCCCCGGGTGAGCCCCCGGCTCGGGTAGGCGTAGAGGCCCTTCTCCCACCACTCCTCCAGGACCGGGGCCAGGTCCTCCCACTCCGCCCTGTCCAGGTCCAGGGCGATCCACCGCACCCACCCCGCCTCTCCGCCCGCCGTCCCCGGGAC
>Ga0209289_100478_pt1 | contig 20902 bp, 19 predicted proteins | sample GXS110809BmetaG_FD_184121 | JGI IMG/M metagenome (GOLD analysis project Ga0209289, IMG submission 184121) | Hot spring microbial communities from Gongxiaoshe hot spring, China to study Microbial Dark Matter (Phase II) - GXS 110809B (SPAdes)... ...
TCTGGCCAGAAGGGGGCTTCCAGCACATCCCCGGGGCAAATGTTCGGCTCCGGCATCAGGCTCCTTCCACAAGTGGGTTCATTTCACAGGCGATACGATGGGCAGAGGGGCTGCAAACCGTCGGACTTCCCCGCGCGCCCACAGCTCGCGAACGATTAGCGCGGCTTCGATGGCCGTCATCCGCCAATCCGCCGTGACGTTTTCCCGAACCACGCGCACGATCTCCTGGGCGATGGTGCGCAGGGCATCCTTCAAGGAGAACTGCGACGATTCAATCCGATGATCTCGTTGAACAGATCGGGATCGAAAGGGATGCCTTCGCGCGCACACGTCCGCTTGACGTCCTCGGCGAGATCCGCGATTCCGTAGTTCGCCGCTCCAACGTGCAACTGCCGCACCCGTCGCACGATCTGTTCCAGCCGTCGTCGAAGCGCCGCCCGGCTCTCGGGCCGGGCGGCAGCCGCGATCTCCCGAACGAAGTAGGCGAACGCACCTTGTCCTCACTGATATGTGTCGCTTCTACAAGAGCTTTCACGCCAACCAGGCACGTGTCCCGATGCCATCCGTGCGAGAGTCGAAACAGCCGAAAGTACACGGCCCACTCGAATGGATCCAATTCCTTGGCGATCCCATCGGCCACTTCATTGGGCACCTCTAAATAGCCAGAGACCCTCATTTCCGGCAGTACCGTACTTTGTCGAAGTACGGTACTTTCCTGCGGTACTGTACTTTGAGAAAGTACTGTGCTTTCCTGTGGTACTGTCCTTTGTTGAAGGACAGTACTTTCAAAGTACTGTCCTTTGTCAAAGGACGGTACTTTCTCAGCAGAGGGTCTCTCCAGAGGAGGGACCGAAGGAAGCGGCCCTGAGTATTCCTGCGGACCAAGAAAAATCACCCGTTCCAATTCCCGCTCTTGCTCTTCGAGATTCCGGGGAACGAGCGGACGGAGAGGCTCTTCGTCCACCTGCACGCTATCGTCAAACTGAATCATTCCCTTGCGCCGCTTTATCTCTCCCTCCCTGAGGAGCTATGCCCTCCCCCTAGCTCGAAAAAGAGGGAAGGGAAGATCGCCGCAAAATTCACCTCGCCAGGCGCCGAATCTCTTCGGCGACTTTCAGAAAACCATGCGCCGCCCGAGAATTCCGAGCATATTCGAAAATCGTCTGATGCTGGCCGCGGCCTTCGCCAGATTCGAATCCACGCGAATTGGCGGCAGAATCGGAATCCCCCGATCTCCATACTGACGCTGAAGCTCCCCGAGCACCGCCTCCGTCATCAGCTTCCGCGCATCCACGAACGTCGGAACGATCCCGAGAATACTCAATTCCCAGATGCTCGCGTAATGCACTCGAAAGATCGACGATCTGGCGCGCCCCGATCAGGCTCAAAGTCCATCTCGGCCGGAATCAGTAGGTTCCGCGAATAGTAGAAGGCGTTTTGCTGGATCACCGACGTGGAAAGGTGTTTGTCGGTAGGAAAATCACGTTGACGGTTCCAGCAACTGGGGAAGGGAAGTCACCCGAATCCCCGCTACCAGATCGAGCGTACCTGAGGCCGAGAAGGGAAGCGACGCAGGTTTCCCTATGGGGAAGGGAATCAAGGTCCTCGCTCTTAGAGGCTTCGGCTTCCACCCCTCTTGGCAAGTAGGTCTTTGTGTGATATTCTCTGCGGCAAAGATGTATGGCAGGGCGAAGGTTCAGTCAGCAACGAGCTAACTTAACTGATCTTGACTATACGGTTGAGCTGTGGTGGATGACCGACGCCCTGTGCGGCTCGATGGACGCGGCGGAATACGAGAACGTGGTGCTTGGTCTGATCTTCCTCAAGAAGCACATCGCCACCACGTCCTTCAACATAAAGGAATGGGACGAGAAACGGCTGCGGGAGGACAAGCGCTGGAAGTTTGGCGTGTCGCTACTGAAGAACACGAACCTCGCTTGCTCGCTGGGCTGGGGGCATCCATGAAACTAGAAGACCTGAAGCCCAATGCGTCGTTGCGGGGCGTGCTCCCGGACCGCACCGTTACAGTGGTGAGCGTTCAGTGGTTCGGGACCGACGCGCTGGAGCTCACTTACACAGACCCCACTGGGCGCGTGGCCAATGTTCTCCTGTATCGGGACGATGAACCCAGTCCGGAGCTGGTAGAATACGGTCGGCCCTGGAGCTTCGACGGGGGCGGGGCGCTGTTCCGGCTGGTCTCAGAGGCGCACCGGATCCAGCTGGCGTATCTCTTCGATCCGCTGCTCGCTGTGCACACGTCGCTCCTGGAGCTGCTTCCCCACCAGTCCCAGCAGCAGGTGCGGCAGGCTGAGGAGCAGAAGAGAGCCGCCGACGCCACCGTCAACGCCAGGCTCCCAGAGACCTTCCAGTGGTTGCTGGTGCCGGTCCAGGCAGATCCCCAGGGCGAAGTCACCTGGCATGAGGTTCGTCTGTAGGGCGATGAAGGCCTTGCGGTGCGTGCGAGCACAAGGCTCTTGAGGGACGAGCTGCTGTTGACCCGACTGGCTGGGACGCGCCTGTGGATAGAGCTAGATAAAATCCCGCTGTGGCGCGGGGATCATGTGTCCATCTAGCAGCTTATCGAGGGCTTCGCTCGCTATATCTACCTGCCGCGCGTTAAGAGCCCGGTTGTGCTCGTGGAAGCGGTGCGAGACGGGGTTCTGACTTAGGAGCACGACAGCTTCGCATACGCTGACAATTTCGATGAAGCTCAAGGCCGCTATCGAGACCTGCGGGTGGCTCAGCGCGTTGCGATCTCCGGGAGCCATCCGTCGGGACTCATCGTGAAGCCTAAGGCGGCGCGGCGACAACTCGAGGCGGAGCGGCAGGCTGCCGGTACGACAACTCCTTGGGGAGGCGTGTCAGAGCCCTTAGCGCCCGGTGAGGTAGCCGAGGGCGAGACCGGAGCGGGAGTAATGAGCCCAGCATCGGTACCCCACCGGCGCTTCCACGGTAGCGTTAATCTCGACCCAGTCCGCGTCGGTGCTGCGGCCGGTCGGATCGCTCAAGAGGTCATCGCGCATTTGGCAGCTTTGCCCGGCGCCCAGGTGCGCGTGACACTGGAGATCGAGGCGACGGTCCCCAATGGAATCCCGGACCGAGTCGTGTGCACTGTGACCGAGAACTGCCGGACGTTGAGGTTCACCAGCCACGGCTTCGAGCGGGAGTAGGATTGTAGTCGCTAATGGACCCTCGGCCTCAAGCAGTCGGTTCCTAGACGTGCTCCGGGTGGCTATCGGCTCCCGGACTGGACGCAAGTGCAATGAGGCGCACCGGATTGTGCACTGGACATGGCCGCAACTAGTGAGGAATACCCGTTCTTGTTTGCGCCTTGGCCGACCTGATCTCTGATGGTGGAAGTTCCAGCACCGATTTCCTCCTGGCCGAATATCTGGTCAATCAGGGACGGTGATCCAAGGCCGACCGCAGGATCCAGAGCGGTTTTACTTGGATGACTTCTAGGTCTGGACAGATGTGGCGGTACGCTGGAACGGGCGACCTGCTCGGTTGGAGTATCGGCGACCACGACCCTTTCCCGATCAGGCAAGACCTTTGTGGCGACCTTGCAGGTAACGCCTGTGCCAAACGCTCCCTTTGTCCGGTGGTTCCGTGGGAATGGTTGGGATCGTGGGCGTTTTACAGCCGAGGAGACGCGACGGGCTGGGCGTCGGCGTCGGGCTACTAAGCGTCAGCCGGCCGATTCTTAGGCGCACCTTCGGTGCCCGAAATGCTTCACTGTGCCCGGCAAGCTGAACAATACGAATTCGATTCGATCTGGATGGCCGAGACACGCTTCACCCGCGATGGACTTATTCCTTTGGTCGCCATAGCAACTGCTATGACAAAGTTGCGCTTGGGCACAGGTATATCTATACGCGGAATCCAGTCTTTATCGCCGTCAGCTTTGCTACGCTCGAAGAACTCGCGCCTGGGCGAACGATCATCGGCCTCGGAGTAGGTTCACCAAAGGTGCTCGCCATCAAGGTGTGGCGTTCATAACTCCCCTTTCGTGACTTCGCGAATGTGTCTACGTTATTCGGAAACTCCTCAGGATTCATGACGCTCGGCCTTGTGAGTTATCTCGCCGGGGATAAGCCGGGAGCGCTCCGAGCCTTTCTCACTGCAAAGGCGCTTGATCCGAATTTTCAGAGGGATTGGGAAGCGCTTAGCCGCCTCCGGGCGGCAGCGATGAAGGTGCTCTTAGAAGATCAGGAGTTTCTGAGGCAGCTTTTTGGCTCTTCGCCGAGGTGACCGACCCCTCTGAGCTAGTCAGTAAGGCATACGCCCATGGCGAGTAAGGCATGTTTTTTTCCAGCGCCCTGATTTATTCCGCGATGCTAGGTCTTGCGAGACCTTCACCTTCATGTTTTGACTCACCCCGGTAGGTGCCCGGGGTCGACAATTGAGCTTGACAACAAGATGGAAATCATGCTATTATGTTAATGATGATAGGACATAAGATTAATATGATGGAACGCTCACGTCGAGAATTGCTTGCACTCCTCTTCAGCGCTGCCGCCATCAATTACTTGGATCGGCAGGCCCTCTCGGTCTCCGCCCCCGTCATCCGACAGCAATATTCCATAAACTCTATAGAGTATGCCCAAATTCTCTTCGCCTTCATGCTCGCCTATGCTTTCATGCATCCGGTTGCCGGACGGATTATTGACCGATTAGGGACACCAATGGGATTCTCCCTCGCCGTCATCTGGTGGTCACTCGCCTGCGCTGCTCATGCTTTCGCTACTACCGTCCTTTCCTTCGGCCTCTTTCGCTTCCTACTCGGAGTGGGCGAAGCCGGACTCTTGCCCGCTTCCGTCAAAGCCATCTCCGAATGGTTCCCTAAGCAAGAACGCGCCTTCGCTGTCGGCATCGTTAACGTCGGCATTGGTGTCGGAGCCATCATTGCTCCTCCCCTGATCACTACGTTGATCCTTGCCTTCAACTGGCAGGCCGCTTTCCTTATCTCTGGAGCCTTAGGGGTCATTTGGTTGGGCGCCTGGACACTTTTCCATCGAAGATACCGCCTGGAATATCTCCCACCTGCTGAAGAGATATCCGTGCCTATCCCGTGGAGGGCCTTACTGACATACCGAGAAGTCTGGGGGCTCATGATCGCTCGGCTGATTTCTGATTCGGCGTGGTACTTTTACCTATTCTGGCTTCCCGAATATCTCAATCGGGAACGCGGGTTCAGTATCCGTCAGATCGGAGCATCGGCTTGGATCCCCTACCTCACCGCCTGCTTAGGAAGCCTCGTTGGGGGCTTCCTCTCCGATCGCCTCATCCGAAGCGGATGGTCCGTCAATAGCGCTCGAAAGACCGTGATGGCCGCAAGTGCCCTCCTGATGCCAACGGCTATTCTGACCGTCTATGTCTGGGATCCTCTCCAGGCTATCGCCCTTATCAGCCTAGCGACGTTCCTCATCCAAGTTTGGGCGACCAATCTCTTCACCCTGCCGGCCGATTTATTTCCCTCTCAACTGGTGGCTTCTGTCTATGGTCTTTCCGGCTTCGCGGGAAGTCTCTCAGCCATGATCTTCATGCTCGCGATTGGCGCGGTCGTCGAGACCTTCTCGTATGCGCCGATCTTCACTAGTGTCGGGCTCATGCATCTCGTGGCCACCAGTATTGTGTTCGCTCTCATCCCGGAGATCAAATTCGTCCTTCAGGAGAAGGAGCGGATCTCATGAGGAACACTCGCCCTCATTGCAGCAAAATCTCAAGATAAGGAGGACACCATATGCGGTGCATCAGTCTAGCCGTCGCCCTAAGCTTCTTCCCCCTTGGTCCTCTTCATGGTCAAACGACGACGGCGACGATCCTTGGCACCGTCCGCGATCCCGCCGGGGCAGCGGTCCCGAACGCCCAAGTCACGGCCGTGAACGAGGCCACGGGGATATCTCGCATTACCAGGACAGGACCGTCCGGAGACTATGTCCTCACTCTGCTTCCGATCGGTCGCTACACGCTCACCATCGAGGCGAGCGGATTTAAGAAGAAGACAATCGAGGGGATCATCTTAGAGATCGATCAGAAGGTGCTTATAGATGTAGATCTCGAGCCCGGGGAGATCATTGAAACCGTCACCGTCATCGGGGCAACCCCGCTCGTTCGAACGGAGACAGCTGAAATCGGCGAGGTCGTTGAGAATAAACGAATTATCGAACTCCCGCTCAACGGACGCCTATTCCTGCAGTTAGCTCAACTCACTCCCGGTGTTACTGAGAGTCCGCGTGGGGGATTTGGACAACAACTGAGCGGCGTGACCGGGCCACGTATCACGGTCATGGGCGCCCGAGAGAGCGATAACAGCTTCACGCTGGATGGCGTGACAGTCATGGATCGGTTCTACAATACGCTCTCGCTCTCTCCAGCGGTGGACGCCATTCAGGAGTTCAAGGTCCAATCTAACCTCTATTCGGCAGAGCTCGGAGCTCAGGGAGGAGCCCACATTAATATCGCCCTCAAAAGCGGGACCAACGAATGGCATGGCACAGTCTACGAGTTCTTGCGTAACGACGCCCTGGATGCACGGAATTTCTTCGACCCGCAAAAGAAACCCGAATTCAAACAGAATCAATTTGGATGGACATTGGGAGGTCCCATCCAGAAAGATCGGACGTTCGTTTTCGGCAACTACGAGGGGCTTCGTCTCGGAAAAGCCTTAACGCGAACCTTCACTGTGCCCACCCTGCAGCTGCGAACTGGAGATTTCACGGGTTTCGCGCCGATCCGAGACCCGCAGACAGGACAGCCATTCCCTGGAAATCGCATCCCGCCGGAGCGCATCCATCCAGTTTCCAAGGCATTACTCGAGTTGCTCCCACTGCCGAACCGCCCAGGAGTGGCCGGAAACCTCGTCGCTTCGCCTATTCAAAGGAATCGGACAGATCAGTTCAACCTCCGCATGGACCATCGCCTCACGGACCGTACTACGCTCTTTGGGCGGTATAGCTTCTACGATGTCGATTTCTATGAACCATTTGGCTTTGTACAATTCGCGACGAGTCCCCTCTCCGCCCCCGGCTTCGGACAGTTCATCCGGTTCCGCGCCCAAAACGCTGTCCTGAACTATACAAAGGTCTTCGCTCCGGAGTTTGTCGGGGAATTTCGCTTCGGCTTCCTTCGAACGGCCGGTGGCCAGGTGCAGGAGAACGTGGGCAATAACTTTGGCGAGCGATTTGGGATCAAGGGCACAAGTCGACTTCCCCATCAGACGGGTATCCCCAGGATTGTGACGGGGATTTTCAATACTTGGGGCGATGTGACTTTTCCCATCACCCGGCGCAATAACGATTTCCAATACGACGTCAACCTCTCGTATGCACGCACGCGGTATACGATGAAGCTCGGTGTCCAGTATAAGCGCCTGCAATTCAATCCCGATGTGGATTCCAGCGCGCGAGGGCAGTTCACCTTCACCGGAATGTTCACCGGGAATCCGTTCGCCGACTTCCTGCTCGGTCTCCCCCAAAGTGCGCTCGGTAGCACTGGAAGCCGCCTCGTCTATCTGCGCGGGAACGAATGGCATGTCTACTTGCAAGAGGATTGGAAGGCGACCCCCCGCCTCACATTGAACATTGGCATTCGATACGATTACTTCTCCCCCCTGGCCGAGAAGCGAAATCGGTGGGCGAATCTCGATATTCGAAATCGCCGGCTCATCATCGCTAGTCAAAACGGGAAGACGTTCCCGCGGGAATTATGGGTCCCAGGAGCCGAGGCTTTAACTGGAATCCCGATCGTGACCTCTGAGGAGGCTGGAATCAATCGCGCCCTTTATGAGCGTGATCTGAACAACTGGGCTCCCCGTTTCGGCTTCGCCTACGCCCTCACCGCAGATCGAAAGACTATCCTTCGAGGAGGCTACGGGATCTTTTACAATCAGATCACCTTCAACGCCATCTCGCTCCGTAGCGCCGCGCTCCCCTTCTTCAAGAACATCACAGCCTTTAACTCTGCCACCAATCCTATTCCCATCACGGAGATCCTGGCCGACCCTCGCGCCGGTGTGCCAAGCTGGTCTTCGCAAGATTTGCATATGCGCACACCCTATTACCAGCAATGGAACCTCAGCCTGCAACGTTCGATTGGAACCGATCTGCTCTTCGAAGCTGCCTACGTGGGATCGAAAGGAACCAAACTTTACACAAATAACTTCTTTAACGTCCCCTCACCAGGTCCAGGTCCTATCGCTCCTCGACGCCTCTTCCCGCAGTTTGGCCCAGGTTCTCTGCAGACGACCGAGGCCCTCTCCAACTATCACGGCCTCCTCCTTCGATCAGAGAAACGACTCTCCCACGGTTTGATGTTCATGGGGAGCTATACCTTCTCCAAGTGCATTGACCTCGATTCGCTGGCTGCCTCTGTCGTCTCGACGAACCTGGATCAAGACCCGAGGAATAAGCGCGGCGAACGAGCGCTCTGCAATCACGACGCACGTCACCGATTCGTCCTGAGTTATACGTACGATCTCCCAGCCCTCACGCAACGACCAAGAATATCCGCGCTTCTCGGCGGCTGGCAGATCGGAGGCATCATCACGCTTCAATCCGGACAGCCGTTTACCGTTAATATCACGTCCGATCGAGCGAATATTGGCGTGCTGAATCAACGCCCCAACGTCCTGCGGGATCCGAACCTCCCTTCCTCGAAGCGGAGGCCGGAGCAGTGGTTCGATACGACGGCGTTCGTCCTTCAACCTCCCTTCACCTTCGGGAATGCCGGGCGTAATATCCTGATAGCTCCAGGGACAAAACTTGTGGACCTCTCGCTCCTGAAGAACTTCACATTCGGCGAGAAGCATAAGATCCAGTTCCGCACGGAAATCTTCAATGCCTTCAATCATGTGAACTTTGATTACCCGGAGCGATTCTGCGGAGGAACGGAGACTGGCGCTCCCTGTCGAGCGGCGGCTTTCGGACGGATTCTCGCCGCGCGCGATCCGCGAATCCTCCAATTTGCTGTGAAGTACATCTTTTGAGGAGAGATTATGCTGGACCGGATGCCCAACCGTCGGATCGTTCTCGCGCTCATCGGATTGGCGCTCCCCATCCCCACATGGGGATGGGGAGGGCACCTGAGTCAGCGTTCTTATCAGCAAGCGAGGCGTGTCTTGGAACGAGGGATTACAGCCATGGGCGGTGAAACCTTCTTTCGGGCGAAGACCTTCTGGGGCAGGTTGCGCGGGACAGGGTTCAATCAGGGACAAAGCCTTCGCCCCGATGCCCCGTATCACACGCGCCCGATTGAGATCACACTCGCCCTGGATCGAATTGGTCACCGCCTTACGGAAGAGACGGCAACCATCTACATTGGCGGGACTCCCGTACGAAACCGACAATTCCTGGATCTGAAGAACGCAACCGGATGGACGCTCAACCTCATCGCACGCGCCGTGACACCGCTCACTCCATTAGGATTTGCCAATGCCATGGCTACCCTTCGCCGCTATCCGGCTCTGCTTCTACACAGAGCCTTAGAACGTGCGGAGACGCTGCGTTGGCTCGGCGAAGAAGACAGCGAGGGAAGAAAGCAGTACGTGATCACCTTCACCGAAAGCGATGGTGTGCCCATCGCGCTCTTCTTTGACGCCGAAACAGGACTCCTCACCAAATCCGAGGTGTTCGGAGACCACCCAATATTTGGAGATACGGTGACTGAGTTTATCTTCTCCGACTATCGCCCGATGTTCGGAGCGAAGTGGCCGTTCCGCGTAATCGTGAGAAACGCTGGGGAAGTCGTGCAGGACCTGGAGTACGTGGAGATACTCGTGGATGCCCCTCTGGATGAGAACTTCTTTCTTGTTCCCCCGGATGTCGCACAAGGATCGCCAATGGGCGGTCCCTCTTCAGTAAGCATCGCTCCCCTGGCCGAAGGGGTTTATTTCATCGGAGGGAGCACCTATAACAGCTTAGCCGTCGCCTTCGACGAGTATCTCCTCGTCGTCGAGGCCCCCATGGGAGAAGAGCGGTCAGAAGCTGTCCTCTCCGAGCTCAAAAGGCTTGTGCCGGGAAAGCCTGTCCGTTACCTCGTCCCGACACATTATCATATCGATCACTTAGGTGGCATTCGGCGATACATCGCAGAAGGGGCAACGATCGTGACGACGCCGGGGAATGAGCGTTTCATCCGAACGGTCGCCGCAACGTCGCATACGGCGAAACCGGATGCGCTCGCTCGCGCTCCCAGAGAGCCACAGATTGAAGTCTTTCACGGAAAGCGGGTCTTCAGCGACGGGAACCGCGTCCTCGAACTCTATGACGTTGGACCGAACCCTCATGCTGATGAGGTCGTCATTGCCTATCTGCCGAGGGAGAAGATCCTCTTCGAGAGTGACCTCTTCAATATTCCGCCTGTCGGGAAACCTGTGGCCAGCGACGCCACGCGGCATTTCGCCCGAAAGGTCGCCGACCTCAACCTTGAGGTCGCAATCATTGCCCCTGGACATGGACGGCTTGGAACCATGGGTGATCTTCAAAAGGCGTTGGAGCAAAGATGAGCGGAGAGAAGCTTGAAGCACGCAGCCGATCATGTTGTCGAGGCTTCTTCAAAAGCCTCGTTCCAGTGCTCGCTTTCTGTCTCTGGCTTCTTGGGCCCCCTTTACCGGAGACGCCGGGGAGTCGCACCCACATCTCTGAAGACCGGGAAGGAACAAATCGTGGATTCGTGGGCTTCATCAACGAGAGCGACCTGATGTGGCGCCCCTTCTTGGTCCCTGGAATCCCCGGGGGAATTGAGGTGAAGCTCCTCAGTCACGATCGCGTCACCGGTGCTGTTTCTCTTCTGGCGCGCTACCCGGCTCGATGGCGGCACGATGTGCGAAGATATCATAGTGGGGACGAAGAGCTCTTCATTCTCGAAGGTGACCTGCGAATCGGATCGAAGGTCCTGACCGAACGTGCCTACGCCTATATCCCGGCTGGCTTGGTTCATGGGCCCATCTCCACCGAGACTGGGTGCCTCGCTTTATGGTTTTTTTCAACCGCGCCCGACTTTCTTCCGGAAGCCAGACAATCGGCGGAACCCTCTGAGACGCGTTCGGCCATCTTCAAACATTCTGGCGAGGAGCCTTGGGTTTCCTCCGTAGAGGCTGGATTCGCTCGCACCCCGGGAATCTTCATGAAGATCCTGCGAATGGATGAGCGCACTGGGGCCATGACTTGGATCGCCGGGAGTTTCTCCGGCCGTCCTCCTCGCCGGTGGGAGGCCCATACGACTTGGGAGGAGGGATATTGTCTAGAAGGAGAGTTCCTCTTGGCCGAATGCTTGCCTGACGGTATGCGAATTGGAAACATGAAAAAAGGAAGTTACTTCTTCCGCCCAGCGGGAATCCGACATGTCGGACCCTACAGCGGGACGTCATCCTACGTCATCTGGTTCTTTCGAACACCTGCCCGGTTAGAGACGACATATTACGAAGAATGCGATTTTCTGAAAGGGGGAGAATGATGATGAGTCGGTGGGTCCTCTGGATATTCGGCATCGCTTTCATGAGCAATGGGGGGGCAATCTCTTCCTCTCTTCGCTCGGCGGACTTTGATACACGTGGGGAGGGACGCGGATTTGTCGGGTTCCTCCAACAAGAAGCTCTCCCCTGGCGGCCCTTTGATCTTTGGTCAATGCCTTCCGGACCTCAGGCGAAAATTCTCAGTCAGGACACACGATCGGGAGCACTCTCTCTACTCGTATATTACCCTCCAAGATGGGAGGATCAGGAACGGGGATACCACCAAGCCAATGAGGAGATTTTCATCCTCGAGGGCGATCTCACGATCGGTGAGCGGACTCTCACTCGGAGAAACTACGTTTACATCCCCTCCGGAGTACTTCATGGGCACCAGAAGACCAAAGATGGGTGCCTCGCTCTCCACTTCTATGATCGGAAGCCGGGTTTCGTCCCAGAAAGCAGGGGAGGAGCGAAAACAGATGTTCTTCTGGAGTATAGAAACTTTTACGAAGAGCCTTGGTCTCACGGGCTCCTGCGTCATAGGAGCCCAACCCCACCCCCTCTGCTCATTAAGATCCTGCGCTTGGATCCACGAACGGGAGCGCGAACATGGATCGCCGGCATTCTCGGAGGCCATCCCATACGACCTTGGGAAACCCATCCGACATGGGAAGAAGGGTATCTTCTCGAGGGGGAATCGACCGTGGGGGAGTGCCTACCGGAGGGGATCAAGATCGGCACCTATAGGCCAGGAGGGTACTTCTTCCGACCCGCTGGTATTGCGCACGGCGGTCCTCAGGGAGGAGCGAAGACATATGCTATCTGGCTCTTCCGTGCGCCCGCGCGCCTGGACGTTCAATACTATGATCAACCGCACTGCCCTCAGTCTGAACGACCGACAAGGGAGCGATAAGAGCGTCGCCCTCTTGTTGCCAAGTATTTCGTGGAGGAGCATATGCGCGTAGAAATCTCCCGCACTCATCAAGCTTACTGCGATTTCGTCGAAGGTCTGAAGGCCTATGTCGCCGAACGGATGATGCCTCAGCTCGGCTGGCTCTATGAGCAAAAGGCCGCTGCTTATGCGGCCCTCTACGGCCGGCCCCCACAAAGCCCTGAAGAGGTCGCGCACATACTTGAACCCATCGCATTCTATCGCTTCAGTCGGTGCCTGCAACGCATTAGTCAGGAGATGATGTGGACGGCGGTCCTTCGTGCTCTAGAGCCTTATCGTCGAGAGCTGATTGAGGAGCTGAAGCGTCCCATTGAGCGCCCCCTTGGGAAGTTGGAGCTTAATCCGGACCTCCAATTACCTGACTATTATCGCCAGGTTGAATTCCACCTCCAGCCGGGAAGCTATTTCGGCGATGAGTTGGCTGGTCTCGTCTATGACCTGGCCGTTCCAATCTATGTGCTTCGCCGATACGGGCCGGAAAATGATGAAATGGGCTGGGCTTTGGTCTCGGCTCTCCCAGCGCGACCATATCGCCGAATCCTGGATATGGGCTGCGGCATTGGTCAAAAGACGCTCCCCCTTGTCGAGGCTTTTCCAGAGGCTGAGGTCGTCGGCATCGACCTCTCGGCCCCTATGCTCATGTACGCGCATAAACGAGCTGAGGCTCGCGGGAAACGCGTCATTTTCATGCAGCAGAACGCAGAACGCACCTCATTCCCAGAGGCGAGCTTCGATCTCGTCTGCTCCACACTCCTCCTGCATGAGCTTCCCGAGTCAGCCATCCGCCAGGTGATCGCTGAATCCTATCGCCTCCTGAAACCAGGAGGGATTTGCGCTCATCTGGATCTGCCCCCCTATCGGGAGCAATCCCCTTATAATGCTTTTCTCATGGATTGGGATACGGAGAACAACAACGAGCCCTATTGGAGAGCCTTTCACCAGATGAATCTGCCCACCCTGTATCAAGAGGTGGGCTTTCAAAATGTTCGGGAAATCCCCATCCCCAGCCGGTGGGGGGAGAAGGAATTCTATACCGGCACGTTCTTCTACTGGGTTACCTTAGGAGAGAAATGATCCGGAGGGATAACGATGACGGCGAACCCCGTATATCTGGATCCGATTCTCGATCAGGTCCTCAGAGTCTTCGTTGCCTTGGCCGCTGAGGTATATGTCTTGCGCGACCGTCAGCGCATCCTAGAGGAGTTGCTGGAAGCTCGCGGGGTCGTTTGGCGCAAGGAGATCGAGCGCTATGTGCCGGATGACCCGAAGGCGTGGCAGGAGGATCGAGAGACTTTCATGGCACGCCTCTTCGACGTCATTAAACTCCCCGGATGATAAGGATAAGGCGTCTTTCGTTCAATGAGAGGCCGATATGGGAAAGACGATGATCGAGAAGATCATCGAGGCCCGCATTGGGCGTGAAGTACACTTTGAGGAGATCGTGATCATCCCTGTGGACCTCATCTATGCGCACGATTGGAGTGGTCCTTTGACCATCGCTCGATTCCGCGAAATGGGATTCACGACGGTGGCACATCCGGAACGAGTCGCTTTCTTCCTCGATCACTCCTCCCCTAGCTCTTCTCGAGAAATTGCGACCATGCATAACCTCGTGCGATCCTTCGCTAGGGAGCACGGATGTCTTTTGTTCGATGTGGGCGAAGGTGTTTCTCATGTCCTGGTTGCCGAACATTTGGCCCGCCCAGGAGAGGTGATCATTGGGGCGGATTCGCATACGTGCATGGGGGGGGCTTTCGGGGCATTTGCTATCGGGATGGGAGCAACGGACGTCGCCGTGGCTCTAGCGCTTGGACAAACGTGGATCAAGGTCCCTCACGTAATCGCCGTGGAGGTTTGTGGGAAGCTCCCGCACGGCGTTTTCGCTAAGGATCTTATCTTGAACGTGATTAGACGCATTGGCGCTGACGGGGCCGAATATAAGTGTCTGGAATTCATCGGGGAAGGCGTTGAGAGCTTACCCATGGAGGAACGGCTCGTCCTCACGAATATGGCTGTCGAAGCCGGAGCAAAATGCGGCATCATTCCGGCAGATGAAGAAACGCGCCGTTATCTCGAGAGACGGGGAAGAGGAGAGGCGTTTCGGCCTTTGTGTTCAGATCCTGATGCCCCCTATGACGCCGTGATCAAGATCGAGGCGGACGCGATGGAGCCTCTGGTCGCTCTTCCGCACCGCGTCGACAATGTGAGACCCGTCTCGGAATGCCAAGGAGTGCCGATCGATCAAGTGTATATCGGTAGTTGCACGAACGGGCGATTTGAGGATTTGAAGATCGCCGCTGAGATCCTACGGGGACGCCGCATCGCGCCGACTACCCGGCTTATTGTGACTCCTGGATCGCGTGAGGTCTATCAACGAGCTCTGCAAGCTGGAATTCTCGAAGTCCTTATCGAAGCAGGAGGGGTTGTCAATAGCCCTGGATGTGGCGCCTGCCCGGGATCCCACGTCGGCATCTTGGGAGATGGCGAACGCTGCCTTTCGAGCACAAATCGGAATTTCCAAGGACGGATGGGAAATCCAAAGGCTTTTGTCTATTTGGCGAGTCCGGCGACGTGCGCCGCATCAGCCCTCGAGGGAAAGATCACTGATCCAAGGAAGTATCTCTGATGCTTCTCAAAGGTCGCGCCTGGACATTTGGCGATGGGATCAGTACGGATCTCATTATCCCTGGCCGCTACGCCTATCTACGAGGCGATCTTTCGGCGTTAGCAAAACATACCCTGGAGGACGTTCGACCTGAGTTCGCGGCTCAAGTCCAACCGGGAGATCTCCTGATCGCCGGGAGGAACTTTGGCCTCGGATCGAGCCGAGAACACGCTGTCCTTGTGCTCAAACAGCTCGGGGTGAGTGCCGTCATCGCGGCTTCCATTGCACGTATCTTCTTTCGAAATTGTATCAACTTGGGCTTACCGGCCATTGAGGTAGAAACCGCTGGGATTGAAGATGGAGATGAGATCGAGGTGGATCTACAAGCTTGCGTTCTCGTGGATCGCACAAAGGGCCTTCGACGCTCCTTCTCTCCCTTCCCCACAATCATACGGATGATCCTCTATGAAGGAGGGTTGGTCCCATACATGAGAAAGTACAAGAAGTTCCTAGAGACTGAGGGAGTGAGCGCCCATGAGTAAGGGAGTCCTATTCGGGATACGCGTCTTGGACCTCTCGCGCGTGCTCGCCGGGCCGTTCTGTACGATGATCTTAGGCGATCTCGGTGCTGACGTCGTGAAAGTCGAGCGACCTGGCCTAGGCGATGACACTCGTCACTGGGGACCCCCGTTCACCCGGACGGGATTGTCCGCCTATTTCATTGCTTGCAACCGGAACAAACGATCTGTGGCTCTTGATCTAAAACACCCTCGGGGTAGAGGAGTCCTCCTTCACCTCGCCAGCCAAAGTGATATCCTCGTCGAGAACTTCATGCCCGGAGAGCTTGCCCGCCTGGGACTCGGCTATGAGGATGTGGCCCGCGTGAACCCGAGGCTTATCTACTGCTCAATCACGGGATTCGGACACACTGGTCCACGTGCCAAGCAACCGGGATACGACCTCTTGATCCAAGCCCTTGGAGGGTTGATGTCAATTACAGGTGTCCCTGACGGAGAGCCGATGAAGGTTGGTGTTGCTGTCTCTGACCTCTTCGCCGGACTCTTCGCTGCCATTGCCATCTTGGCTGCTTTGGAGGCGCGCCACTTTACCGGACGAGGACAATGGATCGATCTCGCTCTTTACGATTGCCAACTCGCTATGCTAGCCAATGTCGCTAGTAACTTCCTCATCTCTGGAGAACGACCTCTCCGATATGGGAATGCCCATCCGAATATCGTCCCCTATCAGCTCTTCTCAGCCAAGGATGGAGATTTCGTCCTCTGCATTGGGAATGATGCGCAATGGCGAGCCCTGTGTTCGATCTTGGAGTGTCCGGACCTTGCCGAAGATCCGCGCTTTGCAACGAATCCGGATCGGGTTCGGAATCGGCAAGAGCTGATCCCTATCTTAGCTGCCCACCTCTCCACGCGCCCGAGAGAGGAGATCCTTCAACGATGCCATGAGCTGGGAATCCCGGCCGGAGCCGTCCACTCCGTAGACCAAGCATTGAGAGACTCCCAAACAGTGGCTCGCCACATGCTGACGCTCCTTGAAAATGGCCGGGAGTCATTCGAAGTCGTGAGCTCCCCGTTACGCCTCTCCGAAACACCGGTTCGGTATCGTTGCGGCCCTCCCCGTTTGGGCGAACATACTCGTGAGGTCCTCTTAGAAGTCGGATATTCGCAGGCTGAAATCACTGAATTGATCAGATCTGGTGTGATCGCCGAAGCCTCGAACTCTCCTGAACGGACACAAGGGAGTGAGCCCCCCGTTGGTGAGAAACCTGAGCGTCATGCCCCATTATGACTGGGGAATTTCTTTGCTAACTGTCAGCATGATGATATGCTCTTGAGGGAGGTGAGTGATATGATCGCGGGAAGAGGCTTTCAACACGAGCGGATTCCGCTTTACTATCAACTGGAAAGCATCCTTCGGGAGAAAATCCTCTCCGGAGAGTTTGCTGAAGGAGAGCGGCTTCCCCCGGAGACTGAGCTCATTCGTCAATATGGCGTGAGCCGCATCACCGTACGGCAGGCGCTGGCCTCGCTTGAACGGGATGGGCTCGTCGAACGGATTCAAGGACGAGGCACGTTTGTGACCCGACGTAAGATGGCGCGGGGGGCGATCCGATTGACAGGATTCCTCGAAGATCTGATGGCCATGGGCATCGAGACGACTGCCCGGGTTTTGGAATTCCATCGGGTGAACGCTTCCCCGGATGTGGCCGCCCCGCTTCAGGTGGACGTTGGGACCCCCATCTGGTTCATCAAGCGGGTACGGTTCGTGAAGAATACGCCCTATAGCTATATCCTCAACTATGTTCCTGAAGATATTGGAGAGGGAGTGACCCGCGAAGAACTTGAAGCGGGATCTCTGTTGAAGCTGATCGAGGAGAAACTAGGCATTCGATTGGGAGAGGCCCTGCAAGTGATCAGCGCAGCCTTGGCCGATGCAGCCGTCGCACGGGCCCTTCACACTCGCGTGGGCGCGCCCTTGCTCTCTATCGAGCGCACCGTCTACAGCGCTGATGGGCGTCCAGTCGAATATGTTCGTACCCTATATCGCGGTGACCTTTACTGCTACACGGTCAAGCTCATCCGTGGACCGAAAGAGATTGGAACAGGATGGCATTATCTGAACACCATCGCTGTGCCACATCGGCAGGAGTCTCAAGAGTCGGAGGCGGTGGAAACGCGCCGAGAGAGGTGATTTCGCTACATATGGGAATGGCCTTATGAGCTCAACACGACATCTTCTGCGCGAACGATTTCATCAGGAGGACATCATTGTGGCTCCCGGAGCCTATGATGCCCTCTCAGCGAAGCTTATCGAAGAGGCGGGATTTCCCGCTGTGTACGTGAGTGGAGCCGCTGTCTCTGCCAGCCTCCTCGGTGCGCCTGATGTCGGGTTGCTTACCTTGAGCGAGATGCTCGCTCACGCGCAACGGATCGTTCACGCCGTTCGCCTTCCGGTCATCGTGGACGCCGATACAGGCTATGGGAACGCCATCAATGTCATCCGAACGGTGCGCGAGTTCGAGCGGATCGGTGTCGCCGCCATTCACCTTGAAGATCAAACGTTCCCGAAGCGCTGTGGCCATCTAGAGGGTAAACATGTCATCCCCATGAGCGAGATGATCGGAAAGATCCAAGCTGCCGTGTACGCGCGCACTGACCCAGACTTCCTCCTCATCGCCCGCACCGACGCGCGCAGTGTCTACGGCTTAGATGAAGCCATCCGGCGCGGACGTGCCTATTTCGAAGCGGGGGCTGACGTTATCTTTATCGAAGCCCCAGAAGGAGACGAGGAGATCGTGCGTATCGCCGAATCTCTAAAGGACGTACCGTTACTCATCAATCTCGGAGGGAGCGGAAAAACGCCCATGCTCCCTGTCCAACGGCTCAAGGCGCTCGGCTATAAGATCGCCATCTATCCGGGAGACCTGCAAAAAGCCGCCATTAAGACGATGCGGGAGGTGCTCGCGCATCTCAAGGAAAAAGGAGATGTGACGGAGATAGCCTCGCGAATGGTCACATTTGAAGAGCGCTTTCAGCTTCTTGGTCTTGATGAAATTCGACGACTCGAAGAGCGCTTCCTCAAGGAGGGAGGAGATGATCAATCATGATCTCATCATCAAAGGGGCCCTTGCCGTCATACCTGAGATCGGCGTGCAGCGGCTGGACATTGGGATCGCGAATGGAAAAATTGTCACCCTTGCGGAGGAGATCCCTATTTCCGCTGCAGAGCAGGTGATCGAGGCAAAGGGAAAAGTCATCTTTCCCGGCGCCATCGATTCGCATTTCCATGTAGGTATCTACCGTCCGTTGGCCGAAGACGCAGCGAGCGAATCGGCGGCTGCCGTCACTGGTGGCGTCACAACGATCATCAGCTATTTCCGTACTGGTACGCATTACCTGCATAAAACTGGCCCTTATCGCAAGATCTTCCCCGAGGTCCTCGAGCTTTCTCACGAGCGTTTCCTCACCGATTACGCTTATCATCTGGCGATCATGACCGAGGAACAATTGGACGAATTGGATGCACTTATCGAACACTTCGGCATCTGTTCGTTCAAGTACTACATGTTCTACAAGAACCTCGACTTGGCCGGTACCAGCCTGCGTGGGACGGAATACGTAATGAGCGATGCCTACGATTATGGATTCCTCTACCGCCTCATGGATCGCGTGGCAGAGAAGGCACGGCACTATCGCGATCGAGGACGGATCAGCTTGAGCCTACACTGCGAGAATCCAGAACTGATCCGTGTGATATTGCAAGAGGTCAGGCGAGGGGGAGGAACGGACCTGAGGGCCTTCAGCGCCGCACGCCCTCCATTGGCGGAACGATTGGCCATTGCCGAGGCCGGGATCTTAGCTCAGGCGACAGGATGCCCGATTAACCTCTTGCACTTGAGTAGTCGTGAAGCCCTTCAAGCCGCTATTACCCTGAAGAGGGAGCATTTCGACGTTGTGTGCGAGGTTACTCTCCATCATCTAACGCTCACAGAGGAGACCGGAGGGGGCGTGCTCGGGAAGGTCAACCCGCCGCTTCGTACTCGTGAGGACGTAGAGTTCCTCTGGCAGGCGATCGCCAACGGTTACATTGACACCGTAGGGAGCGATCATGCTTGTCTGACACGCGCCATGAAAGGGGAGGAGCTCTGGGAGGCGCTCCCTGGATTTGGTGGCACCTCCTTACTCTACCCGTTGATGCTCTCAGAAGGATATCACAAGCGCGGGTTGCCGCTTGAGCGAATCGCCGAGCTTGTGGCTCGGAATCCGGCTCGAGCGTATGGGCTCTGGCCACAAAAAGGCACGATCGCTGTCGGTAGCGACGCTGACCTTACCGTAGTGGACTTGGATAAGGAGCACGTGGTCACACCCGAACTTCTCAATTCGGCCCAGGATTTCACACCCTTCGAGGGACTGAAGGTAAAGGGATGGCCCATCTTCACCATCCTCCGAGGGCAGGTGGTCTTCAAGCACAGTCATGTTGTTGGCCAACCTGGCCTGGGCCGCTTCCTTAAACGCCCCATTAGCTGGTACACGGAGGGCACCACCCATACTTACCTGAGCGACTCCGCCCAACCATGACGACTAGAAGCGGTCTCATAAATAGCACCTCAGTAAGATGAGGATGCAACCCAGGTGGACGAAGCCGAGGAAGTTCTCGACATGGCGCTCGTAACGCACCACCAGTCGGCGAAAGTTTTGCAGCCAGCCAAACAGCCGTTCAACTTTCCAGCGTCGGCGGTAACGCCGCAGGGGTCTTCCATCTTGCGTCGGGGGTCTCGTTCGGTTCTCTCGGTGAGGAGCGATCATCTCGATCCCCTGTTGGGCCAAAGCTTCATCCAGAGGGTCGCTGTCATAGGCTTTATCCCCGATCAGCCGCTCGGGCCGCTGGGGGGTGAAGGTCGAAGAGAGAGTCTCTTGGACAAGGGTGACTTCATGCGGCGAAGCAGATGCCGTGTGGACGGCGACAGGAAGACCAGAGCCGTCGGCCACCGCCATGAGCTTCGTACCCTTGCCCCGCTTGGTCTTTCCCACCCGAGCCCCCTTTTTTCGCCATCACAAAGGTGCCATCGAGAAAACATTCCGAGAGGTCCAGCTGGCCTCGCTGGCGAAGGTCTTCCGCTAAAGCCTCCAGCACCCGGCGCAAGGTCCCATCCCGGACCCACCTCTGGAACCGACGGTGGCAGGTCTGGTATGGAGGAAACCTCTCCGGCAGGTCTTTCCACCTCGCCCCGCTCCGCAGGACCCAGAGAATCCCATTCCGCACCCCTCGGTTGTCTTTCCATGGCCTCCCCCTGCCATCCGGTCGGCGAGGCAGAGGGGGAATCAAAGGTTCGAGGATCGCCCATTACTCATCGGTTAACTCTTCTCGTCGTGCC